>ERZ791724.86-NODE-86-length-86222-cov-7.416064_pt1 | contig 86222 bp, 82 predicted proteins | sample MGYA00510044_ERZ791724 | MGnify/ENA primary metagenome ERZ791724 (study PRJEB30046, sample SAMN00715140) | human gut metagenome | study: EMG produced TPA metagenomics assembly of the A metagenome-wide association study of gut microbiota in type 2... | reverse complement strand
CTGGCGGTCAATATTTTTGGCTGCCTCAACGTATTTCTTTCCTCTTTTCATTATAAACCTCCTAGTGGTAATATCGGAAGGATTCTATCTTTCCTCCCACAATAATCATGAATCAAATGTAGATTAATCCTCTACAACGATACCCATACTCTTAGCTGTTCCTTCGATCATAGAAGTAGCTGCTTCGATAGATGCAGCATTAAGATCTGGCATCTTAAGCTCAGCAATCTTCTGAACTTCTGCTCTCTTAATAGTAGCAACCTTAGTCTTGTTAGGTACGCCTGATCCTGACTTAATGTTGCAAGCCTTCTTAAGAAGTACTGCTGCAGGTGGAGTCTTTGTAATAAAGCTGAAGCTTCTATCAGCATAAACTGTAATAACTACAGGTATGATAAGATCTCCCTGATCTGCTGTCTTAGCATTGAACTGCTTTGTGAATTCTACGATGTTAACACCGTGCTGACCAAGTGCTGGACCAACTGGTGGAGCTGGTGTAGCCTTGCCGGCAGGAATCTGTAATTTAATATATCCTGTTACTTTCTTTGCCATTTTGGCACCTCCTAAAAATAAATGTGGTAATTGGCGACCATAATAATGTTCCCCGCTATCCATCTCCCAAGAATCACCTTTAGGTGATTCTTGCAAATGAATTCGCGAAGCTAATTCATTTTGGTCTCCCACGTCCCAGGATCGGGACTGCTTCTTACAATAACTTCACATCTGTGAAATCAATCTCGACCGGTGTTTCACGGCCGAACATCTCAACATTAATTGTAAGGCACTGCTTGCCCTCATTAATATTGGTAATCTCACCAACTGTATCTTCCCATGCGCCTGAGAGAATCATAACCTTATCGCCGACCTTGCCAGCAAACTGGATAACAGGCTTAACTTCCTGTTCTTCCTCAAGGCTTATGCCGAGATTCTTAATTTCTGTTGGTGTAAGTGGTACTGGCTTTGATCCAGGACCAACAAACCCTGTAACACCTCTTGTGTTTCTGACAACATACCAACTATCGTCGTTCATTACCATCTTCACAAGAACGTATCCAGGAAACATTTTCTTCTGAGCAGCTTTCTTAGAGCCATCCTTAATCTCCACTACTGTTTCAAGTGGAACGATAACTTCAAGAATCTGATCGTGAAGATTTCTGTTTTCAACTGTCTTCTCAATGTTAGCCTTCACCTTATTCTCATAACCAGAATAAGTGTGAACTACATACCATTTTGCGTCATCCATACAATCACCTATTCCTTATTTTACAATGAACTCAATTCCAAAGCGGACAATTAAATCCACAACTGCAATGATTACACCTAATAATACGGACACAGCCAATACAGCTACGGTTTCCTTAGTAAGCGACTGACGGTCTGGCCAAATAATTTTTGAAAATTCAGCTTTCAAACCTTTGAACCAGTTCTTTTTCTGCTTCTTAGCTTTTACAGTATCACCCATGAAATACTCCTCACTGTACTAATTACTTTGTTTCCTTGTGTAATGTGTGTGATTTACAGAACTTACAATACTTCTTTGTTTCCATTCTGTCTGGATGAGCTTTCTTTTCCTTAGTCATGTTGTAATTGCGCTGTTTACACTCAGTACATGCCAATGTTATCTTTACTCGCACAACTTCCACCTCCAATTATTATTTTTGTAGGTGTTAAAACACCAATTGGTTTCTTTGCCCGCCTAATCAATGTTGGGTTGTTGAAATTCAGGCACGCAAAAAAGACCGCTTCCATAGCCGTTCTAATATAGCACAGTACATTCCAACTCGTCAACAACTTTTTTAAAGAAAATATAGTGACAAAAAATGAACTTCATATTATAATATTTGTACAAAAACATACGATATATATAAGGAAATGGATTTCCTTACATTTTCTACCGATTATTACAGACAAGGAGGTGACTGTTATGATCAGCAGCGTGTACAGCTATTATCTTGCCCAGTATGGACATAAGACTAACTCAAAGTACGATACACACACTAAAGCACAATTAAAGAATACATATGGCAGAGTTCTGAAATCTAACAGTCAGACTCCTACATATAAGACAGATATGTCAGAGGCTGCGCAGAAATATGCAATCGACCTTAAAGAGAATGCCAGAGAATTAAGTAACATTGCCAATGAGCTTTCAGGAAGCGACGGTCACGGCATGGTATTTAAGAAATCAGCAGTGTCAGACAATCCTGATGCGGTAACAGCCACATTTATAGGCGACAGCTCATCTGCCGATGATACAAGCCTTGATATAGAAGTCCGCCAGCTTGCAACAAGCCAGATTAATACCGGACATTACCTGCAGCCTAACAGCCGCACAGTTAAGCCAGGAGATTATTCATTTGATTTGAACATCAATAATCTGACCTATGAATTCCAGTTTAATGTAGATGAGGAAGAGAGCAATTCTGACATACAGAACAAGCTTGCCAGACTTATTAACCGTTCCAATATCGGACTTAATGCTTCTGTAAGTGAAGACAACCTCGGCAATACTGCGCTGAACATTGAATCAGACATGACAGGTGTAAGTGTAATCAAGCCTACAATATTTAACATCAGACCTAATAACGATATTCAGACAGACAATCCTGATTTCGTGGAAGGTTTTGATGAGCCTACTATGGAGAAGAACACTAACTTCATTGAAACATATGGTCTTGACCGTGTAACACAGTATCCTGGCAATGCAATCTTTTCTGTCAATGGAGAAGAACGCTCATCTGCTTCGAATGACATAACAATTAACAAAACATTTGCAATATCATTTCATAATACAACTGACAAGCCGGCAACCATCAGTCTTAAAGATGATGCTGATTCAATCACAGAAAGCATTACAGAACTTGTTTCCGGCTACAACAGACTTGTTTCCATCGCCGCAGATAAAGAGAACGATAAGTTTGAGGGCAATGCCAAGTTAAAGAAAGAATTTTCAAGAATAATGAAGGCTTACCAGCCACAGCTTGAACGCAATGGACTTACAGTAAGTGATGAGGGTTCGCTTGAAGTTAATAAGGTAGTTATTCAGAAAGCTGCTTCTGACGGCACACTTTCCGATGTATTTAACGCTTTGGATTCATTCAAGAAATCAATCCAAAGAAAGGCTGATGATATCTCCATCAACCCTATGAACTATGTAAACAATAAGATTGTCGCTTATAAGAATCCGCATAAGCCTGTGAATGACCCTTATAATCTTTCTGCCTACTCAGGCATGATGTTCAATGGCTATATCTAACTACCATAATATAAAATAAGGCATCCGTCTGGTTCATGTAATACATAAACCGGCGGATGCCTTTATGTTTCTTATTATTCATTAATCAGTCTGCTTCCTGCATCATGTAACTGCTTAACAAATGTACTAAGCCTTACAAGTGCTTTAGAAACAGCCACATCATCATCAGCCTTTACAGCCTCTGAAAGCTCCTTAACGCCAGAATTAGCTTCTGCCTCGTCAACTGCCCCAGCCTCAATAATATCCTTAGTTCCATTATATACTTCAAAAAGCCAGTTAAGCCCTTCAATAATAACATTCACCGCATCATGAGTCTCTGGAAAAGGAACTCCTGCAAGTTCATCTGAGACTTTCTCTATTGCTCCAATAAGCTTCTCACTGTAAGGAACAGCTTCCTTAAGTACATCTATCTGCTGCTGTCTGTAATCATCCATGATTCTAATCACCTTTCTTTATGAACTTATAGAATATATATCGGATGGATTGGTGGAAAGTTAATATTAATCACATGTGAAAATGCTACACTCTTAACCTTCCACTGGCAACTTCTTCACAAAATTCATCAACACTGCCTTTAAAACCAACTCTTCTAATCTGCTTAATCAATTCCTGCTCCATGTGACCATAAAATGGATACGTATGATCCGCTGTGCCTTTTACTGGAATCATATAATCGCCAAACTCAGCCTTAAGCACTTCATCATAACTTTTTGGTGCTTTAACCACAAAATTCTCAAACGGCATTTCTATTACATCATCAAAGCACTCTTTACGCATCTTATAACTGTCATTATCAATCCATAAAGCCATGCTGCTTACATAGTCAGCTTCATCTCTGTAACATAACGAAGATACTTTATCTATCAGTTTCCATATATAATTCTTAGTATCTTCTCTTAATTCAATATTAACATTACATAATTGACCAAACTCAGAAACAAATTTATCTAAAGAGCCCTCTCTATTTAATTCATTCCATTTCCCTAAAATTTCCATTCCAAGCTTTATAATCTGCTTCTGCATGTCTGCAAATTCTTTGTCTTTAGAAATATAATCCAACGGAAAAATATCTATCCCAGCCCTCTGATATGGAAATCCATGAAAATACTTCATATAATCATTAAAATTCCATAATTCTTCATCTGCAATAACTCTTAACTGTGGAACAAATGCTGCATTTTGCAAACGCTCACAATCAGCATACATTCCTGCAACTACAAAGCCGTATGGCAATTCCCCAGAAAGAATCCTGATAAGTTCATTGTATTCATCTCTCATAAGGCTGATGTCAATATCATCATCCCATGGAATCATTCCCTTATGTCTCACAGCCCCAAGCAATGTACCAAAGTCTGCAAAATACCTTATTCCATTTCTGTTACATATATCAGATACAACCTGAAATACTTCCATCTGCGCAGCCCATGCTCTCTTCATCATAGAAGATATTTCAAAACCCTCTCTTACTTCTGTATTAAAAAATTCATTATCAAACTTCAAACCAGCACCGCCTCGTTTAATTAATCACCAATAAACTCGCATACAGCTTCCTCATCAACCGTGCCATCAGACTTTCTTGGCAAAGGTTCTTTTCTTAACACAATCTTCTGAATCTCCCAGCGGTAACCTTTTTTCTCGTTATACTTGTCAATACGTCTCTTGAATATATCCTCAGTTGCACTCTTATCAATAGGCACAATAACCGCCGTAAGCCTGTTATTGTAAAATATTATAAAACCTTCTGCAACTCCATTAATAGCTGTAATCTGTTCATTAGTTCTTACACGGCTTATCTTCTCACCTGTAGGCAGCAGAATAATATCCGGATTACGCTGCAACAGAACAAGTCTGCCGGCATTGTTAATCCTTCCGTAATCACCTGTATGATACACACCGTCTTTTAATACATTTTCAGTAGACTCCACGTCATTATAATAGCCTTTCATGACACATGGTCCACTTACAATAATCTCTCCATCATCAGCAATAGATACTGCATTATTATCAAAAAGAGTATACGAACCATCGTAAAGCTCATTAACCCCTACACAACCCGAAGTCTCTGTCATTCCATATATATTATAAACCTTCAAATCACTGTCACAGAGATTCTCAAAAAGTCTGAACGGGCAGCTTGCACCACCTATGATAATAGTATTGAGTTCTTTATTAAACCCACTTATAGCTCGCTGATAGTCAATCATAGAAGGAGTACCTATAAGAATAGTTGGATTATAATAATAAGTATCTGCATCAACATGTCTTAAGCCTCTGCCTATACACACCATAGCACCATTATACAGAGGCCATATGAGGCTGTATATAAATCCAAATTCATTATGAAGCGGAATCTGTGCAAGCACAATATCATCACTTGTACATTCAACCCTGCTGTTTATCGCCATAACCGCATTAAGAATATTATCAACAGACAGAACAACCGGCTTATCACATTCATTAGCTGTAGCCGTAAACATGATAATATCGCCCTCCTGCGTATTCTCATCATATATAAGTCCGTCAACATTATCCTTCTCAGCACTTGATATGATAATAGAATTCTCATCAGAGAGAATATACTGGTTAGTAGATGTCAGTGTATAATTAACTTCCGTCTTCTTAAGAAGGTCAACCCTCGAATCATGAGGAAGGAAGAAATCAACAAGTGCAAGCTCCTTTCCCGCAACAATCGTTCCGAACATATTAACGATCCATCTATATGAAGCCGGCCCGAATATTGCAATCCTCTTTCCTTCAAATTTCTGAAAATGTAATGCCTTCTTAGTTACATCATCAAAAAGCTTCGCATAAGTAACCTTCATCGTATCATAAACAACAGCCACAGCGTCTGGCTGGCTCTCGGCATTACTCTTTAACATATTATAAAATGTATTCTTATCTGTCATGATTTTCTCCGTTCTTCTATCGTCAATTGTTATGCTACACAATAACTGTTATAATGTATTATATTATCATTTTTAAATTTAATTGCCAACTAAATTAGTATATAATAAGAACTATAAAACACATGTCAATGAAAGGAAATATATGAATAATATCTCTGTTATAATGATTGCGCACAACAAAAAAGAAATCATTAAATCTCAGATTGAACAATTATCTTCAATTCACAACATCAGTATGGATTCAATAACAATAGTTGATAACCACTCTTCTGATAATTTATGCGATTTTCTTGTTTCTCAATCACGCTTAAACTACATAATATGTGATGATAAAATTGAAAATTATTCTTTAATTCTCAACACATGCATTTCAGAATTTGTTAATACTCAAAATGATATACTCATATTAGACCCTGACAGCTTTCTTCTTCCTGAAACATTAAAAAAACTTTCGTGTGCATTAAACCCTGATAATGGTATATATGCCGTCTGCCCGCAAAATATATTAGATATCAGCAATGATATACACTCTTTTTCAGCGGCATTAAACTACGTAAATAACACCGATGTATCTAAAATAAATTTATTCAAAATTATTAAACCTGAAATCAACACTATTTTATTGAGCCATAAATTATTATCTGAACATACATTATTTGATTCAGAAATTATATCAGATGAGTTATGTTTGACAGACTTCTGTATAAATAACATTTTAAATGATCAATTTACTTATATGGCAGATAATGTATATCAATATTATATTGGCAATCACAATTCCTATTATTCCCCCACTAACCGTAATTGTGATTTAGCATATATCAGACAAAAATGGCACATGAATTACATTAACACTATACCAAGCAGTAATCTTATCAGCATGATTAACGAACCCATTGATAAAGAACTTAATGTTCTTGAAATTGGTTGCGATTGTGGTGCAACTTTACTGGCTATACAAGCACTTTATCCAAACTCAAAACTATATGGTATAGAAATCAACCCTATTTCTGCGAAAATTGCTTCGCACATTGCTTCAGTAAAAACAGCCAATATAGAAGAATCTGTTGATCTCTGGAATGACATTAAATTTGATTATATATTATTTGGAGATGTATTAGAACATCTTCATAATCCATCAAAAGTCATACACAACTGCCACCACATTTTAAAGAAAAAAGGTAAAATAATCAGCAGTATACCTAACCTTATGCATTTTACGGTATTACATGAACTTATCAATGGTAACTTTCATTATGCAGACACAGGCCTATTAGACAAAACACATATCCACTTCTTTACATACAATGAAATTGTAAAAATGTATGAAGAAAATGATTTTAATGTTATCAGCACTGTTGCATCCAATGTAACACCTATGTTATCCAAAAAAGACTCTGATTTCATAGACGCATTAACTAAACTATCATCACATAAAAATGATATGCTATTCAAAGCCTTTCAATATATTACACTTGCAGAAATAAAAGATACTTAAAAACGGCTTAAATATTTTATAGCAAAACCACCTCAAGGAGAATGTTAATGAAAATATATTTTTACAGATATAACAGCATATGTGAGCCTGATGTTATCGACTCATTCAAAAGACTTGGATTACAGGTTGATGAAGAAACTATCGAAATGTACAAAAAAGACTTACTTCCTTCAGAATGTGCCAAAATTGTATCTCCCAAATTAATTAACGGAGGATACACATTTGTATTCACAATCAATTACTTTCCCTGGCTTTCTGAAATATGTCAAATCATAAATATTGTATATATAAGTCTTATAGTAGATAGCCCTGTTCTTGAATTATATTCAGAATCTCTGTCTAATTCAGTCAACAGAGTATTTCTATTCGACAGAATGCTGTATAATGAATTCGAGCCATACAATAAGGGGCATGTATTTCATATTCCTCTTGCAACCAATGTACGCCGCAACGATAAAGTTATAAAGAATGCAAGTCCGAAAGACAATGCAAAATTCACTAGTGAAATATCTTTTATTGGTTCAACATATCAGGAAAAATGTCCTTTTAACAATGCTATTCTTCCAGAATATGAAAAAGGGTTTGTTGACGGAATTATTAACGCGCAGCTTGGCGTATATGGTTACAATTTTATTGAAGACATGCTCACTAACGAGATGTCTGACCGGCTTCTTTCATGCATTCCATCGCACTATAAATTTCCAGAAAAATCCCGTGTCAACAATAAAGCATTACTTGCTCAGGAATACTTAAGTGTTAAGGTTGCGGAACAGGAAAGACTCCGATATCTGAAAATGTTATCTGACTCATTCAATGTTGATATATATACAAGAAGCGATACAAGCATTATGCCTCACATACACAACAAAGGATTCGCTGATTCCCTTACGGAAATGCCTGTTATATTCCATAATAGTAAAATAAACCTGAATATAACAGCTAAATCTATTCGTTCTGGACTATCTCTCCGGATATTTGATGTTCTTGGTTCAGGGGGATTTCTTATAACGAATTATCAGGCTGAATTACCAGAATTCTTTGAAATTGGAAAAGATCTTGTGGCATACGAAAGTGAAAGACATCTCAAAGAATTATGCACTTATTATCTTGCGCATGATGACGAAAGAAATGAAATTGCCAGACACGGATATCAGACAGTTGTAAATAATCATACATATGATATCCGCATGCTTCAGATAATAGACAAATCGTTCCCTGCCTGTTAATGGCTGGGAACAATCATCTATTGCTTATATTCTTTCAGGAAAATTTTCCGAAACTCATCATATCTTGATAAATTAAGAAATCCATCATCATGAATACACCACGATTTATCCATATATGGCACTACAACTTTATAACCATTTCTTCTGAATTCTTCTCCCTGCGATGCATCATAAAAATCCCAGCCTGTGAATAAATCCTCTCTCCACCTGACATCATACTGTGTAGCTATAAATAATCCATCCACAGCGTCCACTTCCATATACGGCCTTTCATTCATGTCAGATGCAATAAACTCTTTCGCTGTTAAGACATTACTTGAATATATTCTTCCAACTCTAGGGCCATTCCACATGCAGCCATCTTCTGGCATGTTCGGTGTTCCTACCACCCCAAGCATTCCAACATTTTTATCTTCGAATATTTTAAGAATATCTTCCAGCAGATTAATATTAACTATAAAAACATCCTGATGCATATATATTTTATACTTTGCATCAGTCTCATTCATTGCAGCATTATAGCCAGAAGTCATTGAGTCAGCATCCTTCACCATTAGAACATCTATTGTATATCCATCTGGAATAAACAATCTGTTTATATAATACAAACATTCATTTATATATTTGTCATCATTATAACATATAATAAAACATATCTTTTTATCATTCATAATACTATCTGATAATATCTCTCCCCAATTTTAGCATTTCAAATGCTTTTTGTTCATTATTTAGCCTTATGTAATGCTCACACACCTTTAACAAAACATTCTTTTTATCAAAACATACTATACTTATAATATACTCTACTGCCATCGCCGACAGTCTTTCTTCTTCTATTCTGTTTACTGTCTGTACCACTGCCTCTGATTCTGTCTGAAACTCAATTCTCCACAAAAGGAATTTCATATCGTATATTAAGTTGCATATTTCCCCAAGACTATCCACATTCATTAAAATATTTTCTTCAATATGTGCAGCCTTTTCTGCCCGATATATACATATCGCTATATACATATATCCCAGTCTGGTATCTTCTAACATACCTTTTTTTCTGAATTCTTTATCAGCAAATAATTCCAATAACTCTTGCTTTGACTGTTCTGTATTCTTACGCAAAAGACTATTAATATACCTCACATAATCTTTTTTAGCCATGTATTCTCCTCTACTAATTAAATACTATATTGAATATCTCTTCAAATCTTATATCATATGTGTGCTTTTCTTCAATTTTCCCAAATCCATTCTGTGCAATCTGTCTTCTTTCTGTATCATGTGACAGATAATATTTACACTTATTAATCAAATCATCAATTGAATCATATATAATCATATCCTCTCCCGGAACAAATACATCGTATAAATCCTCCTGATAATTTGAAAGTAAGAATCCACCTGCACCACATATATCCATACACCTTAACGGAATCCCACTTTTAATGCTCCTAAGTGTAATATTAAGATTAATCTTAGAATTTCTAAATACATACGGCATTTCATTATAATAATCTACAGTTCCTCTATTATTAACATTAATAAACTTCACAGATGAATCAGGCGTATAAAGATTAACTTTATTTTGCTTACCTAATTCTCTGCCAAGCCGAGACAGTATATCCATTCTTTCATCAGTTGCCATTCTTCTTGCAAGAAAATAATTAGCATATACATACTGAGCTGTTTCAACTCCATCCCTATTTGGTCTTACAGGATATACACGCATCATTTCATCAAGTACGTCGCCTTTCAGCATATCTTCCAAAAAGAAGTATCCATATATGCTTCTCTGTGCTTTCATTATTGCGTCCAGATATCCTTTTGTATAATCATTAATTCCATTTAATCTTTCGTAAAGATTATGTTTTTCATTATACATAGATCCTATAAATGATATATCACCCGCATAGGACTGGCTTTTAGCTATATCTTCATTTTTGAACATTCTTTTTAATCTTTCTGTATTAACCGCCAATGGAGCGTAATATACCGTTTTTATACCTTCATTGCTAAGTTCCATATACTGAATTTTATCAAATATAAATACATAATTACACGGATTAATAATTGTATATGAGTATAATAATATCTGTGGGCTGTCATAAACAATCGATATGTATGGAACACTTCTTTTATTACAGTTATTAGATACTACTGGGCTATAATTAAAAGTAAACACACAATCAAATGCCCGTCCGTCTATACCATCATCAAACTCTTTTTCAAATACATCATCAAACTCTGTACATTTTCTTTGATCCAATTGTTCCGACCATACCATTTTGAACTTATATTCCTTTTTCTCAAAACATTCTTTAACATCTTCTATCCCAAAATTATAGTTATAAAAAATCAAAACATTCATAACTTTCACCTCACAGTTTACATTTATATCATTATACTAAAAAGAGCTGGAGTTTAGCAAATATATCTGCTAAACTCCAGCTCTTTATTAAAATCTAAATTACTGTAAAAGTGAAAGTACACCCTGTGTCTGCTGATTAGCCTGTGTAAGCATTGAATTACCAGCCTGTGAAAGGATGTTATTCTTGCTGTACTGTACCATCTCTTCAGCCATATCTGTATCACGGATTCGTGACTCAGCTGCCTGTGTGTTTTCAGCGTTAGTATCAAGGTTATTGATTGTGTGCTCAAGTCTGTTCTGGATAGCACCAAGCTTTGATCTCTGCTTTGATACTGATTCAATAGCCTTCTGAACACTCTCCATTGCATTACCGGCATTAGCATTAGAGTCAACTGTAATATTATTTACCTTTAATCCTGTTGCTGAAACAGCTGTGCTAATCTTAAGATTCATTGTCTGTCCCTTAAGTGCTCCAACCTGAAGATCACCTGAAAACTTACCATTTAACAAATTCTGCTTATTAAACTGTGTTGTTGTTGAGATTCTGTCAAGTTCTGAATTGAGCTGATCAATCTCATCTTTAATAGCAGTTCTGTCTGTTGATGTGTTAGTATCATTAGCAGCCTGTGTTGCTAACTCGTTCATTCTCTGAAGGATTGAATGTGTCTCATTAAGAGCACCCTCAGCTACCTGAATAAGTGAGATACCATCCTGAGCATTATCAGATGCCTTGTTAAGACCTCTGATCTGGCTTCTCATCTTCTCTGAAATTGAAAGACCAGCTGCATCATCTGCTGCCCTGTTAATCTTATATCCTGATGATAACTTCTCTGTAGACTTCTGAAGAGCATTTGTTACAACTCCCATCTGTCTGTTTGTGTTGATTGCTGATAAATTGTGCTGTACTACCATAATTAAATTCCTCCTTGAAATATAAACTTCCTATAATTAAACTATATGTTTATTATCATTTCTGATTTATGTTTTATATATCGGAGTGATTTCTAAATACTTAACCCCTTAATTATAATTTTTCATTTATTTTTTACTACTTTTTACTGGTTTTTGTCAACATTCTATGAATCTTAATCATTAATCATCTTTCTGATTAACTCCCGCTGCCTCTTTTATAAACACTTTTTTCCCTTCAAATGCAAATCCATATTTTCTAATTCTTGTATAATCAATCAGTCTAGCCACAAGCGCCTTATCATATCCCTTCCTTTCAATCTGTTCTAATGCTCTATCTGCACATTCTTCAAGGTTTTTATCTTTTCTGGCATCAAACACCTTGAATTCTATTATATAGGAATCTTTTTTCTTATCTTTAGCTTCCATCATTAGATCATATCGTCCAATTCCACTTTCCCTATTAGAAGTAATATAGAAGTCATCTGACAACTGGGCAATCAGTCCAAGTACAAATCCATGATAAAACCTTTCTGTCTCATCTATAATTCCATATCCCGAACCACAGTCAAAATAACTGAATGTCATATTAGTTACCATGTTCATATAATAATTCGATTCCTGTATTTTTCACTTTGCCATATCTTAAGCCCCTCAAACAGCTCTGTTCTTCCATAATATACTGTCGAAAAGAAACATTCCATCATGCTAAAATTAAGTGTCTTTCCAAATCTTCTTGGTCTTGTGATAAGTGTTACTGCATAAGAGGACTCCCACCATTATTCTATAAATGATGTCTTATCCACATAAAACGAATCATTCTCTCTTATGCTTTCAAAACTCTGATTACCAACGCTCACATTTTTTCCCTCTATCCTTACAACATAATCTATAAGAACAGAACTCTCTCCATATCTGTCTGGTCGCTCAGCATCCATAGGAATTTTCCAGCGAATGCCTTCTTTAACCGCCCCATCAATCTTTCCTAATGCACACCAGTAATTAACCATTCTCTTGGTAACTCCCCACTCTGATGCTTTCTGAATAGAAGTAACAAATTCCATATAATCCCTCCTCTGCTCACTTTACAATCCCAATATACAGCCAAAGTGGGAAAAGAATAATATTCTTTTCCCACTTTGTTATTTGCTTCAACTATTTCTATCTTTTATAGCCATCACTCTGTTTCGTGCATTTTCATAATCTCCACACTGCTCATAATATTCAAGGGCTTTGTCCTTATATCCCAGACACTCATATATAACTCCAATATTATAGTATGCCTGATATGAATTCACGCCTTCAACCTTACAGCTTTCATAAAGTACAGCCTTTTTAAATTCTTTAACAGCATTATCAAACAAGCCATTTTTCATATATATAAGACCCATAAGAAATTTAAAATCCGCACTATCTCCAAATTCATCATATATATTTACAAAAGACATAGCTTCTTTTTCTGCTCCGGAATTCAGCATTGCATATCCATATGTTTCAACCATATCAATAACATATTCCAACTTAGTATCTAAATCATATGAAAGTCCCTTAGAAAAATAATCACACGCCTTTGTATATTCTTTCTCCATATAATAACTCTTACCCAGTTGGTATAATATATATGGAATTTCTTGTTCATGAGACTTTTCACATGACATTCGTATCTCATCAAGTCTATTAACAAGCAGTTTTATATTTCGTTCAGCCTTAACTTTTCTCTCATCATCATCAAGACAATAACCCATATGATTTATAATTATTCCTGATAAAAATGTTTCTACTGCCTCTCCTGAATTAGATATAATCTGCTCATGTATTTTCCCATATATAGTACAGAATTTGCGATTAAAAGCCCTGCTTATCCACTCCCAGCTTTTATCCTGTTTAATATTATTCATATTAAGAATATTAATACATTTAATTCTTCCCACTTTATAAGGATATTTGTTTAACATATCACACAGCTCGATAAGCACAGACTCTTCACCCTGCAGATATTCATCACAATCCAATATTAATATATTGTCATTATCCGCCTTTGACACAGCAAATTGCTTTGCTGCACCAAAATCATCATTCCACTGATAATCATATACACAACTTGTATATTTTAATGCAATATTCTTTGTATCATCTTGTGAACCAGTATCTACCACTATTATCTGTACATGCTTATCCACAAGCGAACGCAGACAATTCTCAATATGTTTTTCTTCATTCTTAGCTATAATGCATACTGATAAATTCATATTCCCTCATATTCCCCAATAAATCATTTGTTTTTCATCAAATACTCGTGCACCTTTTCACCACATGTTCCATTTAAATTATTTGCGATTCCTTTTTCTGCTTCTTTTTGTTTTTTTAAAACATTATTCATTCTTTTATTTATCAGATCATCTACAAAGTCATCAAATGTATACTCTTCAGATTCATTACATGAAAAATATGCTCCATCCATAAAAAATGCTTGTTCTGGTTTTTTTCGGCTATATTGCTTTTTTCCAAATGTATCAATAATTCTTGTGCTGTCAAATTTGTATACAAGTTTATTACACACCTCAAATAATGCTATAATTGAACTATATGCTGAACCAATATATACATCAGAAACTGCAACAACTCTTGAAACATCTGCCGTATCATCATATATTCCTATACCGTTTTCCTTAAAAAATCGTTCCAAATTCTCATATTCATCAAGTAACTGGGGTCTCATTGCTTTAATCGTACTTTTTAGTAACGGATGTGGTCTCCATATAACAACAATTTTATTATTGTACTGAACTACATTTTCGAAAAAAATATATAATTTTTTTATTAATATTTTCCCATTGGACAAAAAATCATTAATAGTTGTATTTAACAATAACTTCTTTTTTCCTACATCTTTTATCCCCCACTCCTCTGGCTCAGTAACCTTTTGTGCCATATATCTTAATACTTTATCAAACTTTGGTGAACCAAATGTAAGTATTCTTTCATAAAAAGGCTGTTCCAAGCACCCCTCTTTCATAGCATCAGATTGGAATATAAGATAGTCTGCCCTATGAAGTGCTGGCAAACTTTTGGCATCTTTTGATAAATACCCCATATTGGCATAATACGGAACATACACAAGCTTTCTGCAATATTTTTTTAAATTCTTTGAAAAGAAATCCGGATGAACTTTAGTCACATAATTATAGTCATCATATGGATTATGAAAAAAAATAAAATCCGGTTTCTTTTCTGATAATATATAATTTTTATAATCTACAATAGGAACATCTTCCGGATATATACTGCCATCATAATGATATTCCCATTGACCTGTTATACTATTAGCTTCATAATATGGAATAGGTACAACTGAAGTTTCACATTTTTCATCATTGGCAAATGCCTTCCATATACTTTCAAGACTGTCCCACATAGATGCTTTGTATGGCAAGAATGCCACCCGGTAAGTTATAGGTAAGTTATTGATTTCCTCTATAATATAGCTAACAGACTTCTTTATTATATCAACTGTATTTTGAGAAAAAATCTGGGAACATATATATATTTCTTCGCATAAATTTTCTAATTTTTCAATAATGTTATGTTCTTTTATCAACTTACAATCTCTTTTATCCTGATCATTTTCTAATTGTTCTCCAATATAAATAATCATCTGTTGAAAGCTTGTCATTAAATCTATACGGATACTTTCATCCATATCTTTTGTTATATCTTCACACATGTTTATTATATCTATAAGATTTTTCAAATATTTCTGTTTATCATTTAATACCATTTCTATTATTCCATTTCAACAATTTTGAACTAAGAGTACCTATATCCATTTACTATATTCTTAAAACCCATATTTTCTAAAAGGCTTTTAATAGTTTCTGAATCCTTAATTCCAATAATAATAACTGAATCACGATTTATTGTATTTATATCATATACATTCTTTCCTTCAAAAGAACAAGCATCATTCAGATTAGATACAACAAAACCTTTTAATTTATCGAAAAGATTATCTTTTTTTATTTTCTTAATTATTCTTTTAGATACAACTCCTGTGCCAAATATATAAACAGAAGCATCTCCTTTAAATATTCTATCCCATTCCTCTTCAGCATCAATATCTTCTTTTATCCAACCGTTTTTTTCTGCCTCAAAAAGTATTTCTTTTAACCTTTCACTAAATTCATATGTATAAGCATCTGATTCTTTTATGATATTTATATCTGCACGATCTTTTTCCCTATTCCTTACAATTTTACTTGCCATAACAATTTCAAGCTTAAGAATTCTATATTCTCCAACAACTATAGAATTCTTATCACTAAACACATCATCATCACAAACACCTATATTATCGTATTTATTGCATATTGTTTCTACATGATCTGAAAAATGTATTAACCCATCTTTTCTTATGTCCAACACATTTCCGTATTGATTAATAATTCTCTTATATTCCTTTGACGGCATAAGAAAATCAAAATCACGGTTAATTCTTATTCCATAAAATGCTAAAACTCCACTCTGTATAATACATACATTTTCAGATTTAATTTTATATCTTTTTTGAACTTCTCTAAATTCTTCCAAATACTTAATATCCATTTTACATATCCTTATATCGTTGAATCTGTTCATTTATCAGTCTGCATTGTTCGGTATTATCAGAAGTGTGAAAGATTACATCATTAATATAATTTTTAATTTCATTCTTGTATCTTTCTCTTATCTCATTTTTAAATGCTATTCCTGTTCTTGATACTGTATGTCCGTGTCTTTTAATTCTATAAGCAGCATCAATAACATAATAATTAATCACTCGTATTGTATATAATTCTTCTTCTAACAATCGTTCCAGTTTTAAATCTATTTTCCATTTTTCGGCGTCATCTGTAGAGTATACTGAATATACAAATTCTGTAAATTTATGCTTATTAAAGTCAATGTCTTCATAAGATATTATTTCAAATCTATCTTTAATCTCATTAGTTAATTCATCAAATAACTGACTAGCACATGGCCACAAAATTGCAACAAATTCCTGTTTCCATTCATCTCTATATTGCTTTTCTAAATTCAGAATTTCTAAAAGCTTTGATTTATCATATACACTTTTTGCCCATTGATAATCATATGCACTATATGTACTAATATATTTTTGAGATATTACTATCGAATTATTATTATTTTTAATAGCTGATGCTATTCTTTTTCTACCATTTATAATATGCATATTTTGATCTACAATTATCTGTTCTGTATTATCATCAAAATCATGATCCAATAAATACCCCAAAATATCATATGCTTCAAATTCTTGACCACTATATTGCTGGCTCATTAATTCTGACATATTAATAGTTATATTCTCTGGTAAATCATCAGGCATATTTAACGGAATATGTTCTTCGGTAAGAAAAGAAAAAAGATATCCATTAATAACATTATCAAACCCATTTTCTTTCAAATTAAATAATATTTCTGTCTGATATGCGTCCCCCACTCCAACTATAATAGTATCTGTTTTATTCTTTAATTCATTTAATTCTATAATACATTTTTCTGAATAATTTCTTTTATCGTTATTCTTTAATTCTGAAACAATAAAACCTTTTAATTTATCTAATTGTGCATTCTTATACATGAAATTATATATTCTTTTTGCAACTATACCTGCCCCATAAATCCAAAACCCTTCATTATTATTTATTATTTCACTCCATTCCTTCAATAAAGATTCTCTCTTTGCAATTTCTTCTTTATCCATTTTATTTTAAATACCCCTTTATAATTTTAATTTCTTCATTGGAATATGACTTTTCCCAATTGGTATTAAATTCCCTTAACTTATAAAAAATTTCATCATATTTTTCCTGTTTAAAATCATATATATCTGCATTAATTGTTGTTTTACCAAAATAATAAGCTAACATCAATCTATGAGCACCATCTATTATTTTATCCTTTTCTGCATTTACCTTTATTGGATAATTTTCTTTATTATAATTTCCTTTAGAATAATCTATAATCCTACTGTAAAATTCTTTACTTCTTGCAAGTGCTGTTTTTCTATCCGATGACAATTTTTCCATCATTTTTATATATATAGCGTCATTATTATACCCTTTAATAACAGAATCTATTGTCAGCATAAGAATAGCGTAATATGGTGTACTATCAAGATTATTAAGCAAATCATTCACATTAATCTTTTTATTTTTCTCTATTGATTTACCATATTCTAATTCTAATAAAAATGGATATAACAAATAATAATGTTTGAATTGATTATTTATTAATAACCGCTCCATTTCTTTGGCTGTTTCATTATGTGTTGAAATAATCACATATGATTCTCTTGGAATGTCTAATATACTTTTATATGTATGATTTTCTTCTGTAACTACATATCCAAGAAAATTTTGCTTTATCCCCATATTTTCCAGACACTTTATAAATCTTTTCCCCATGCTGCCTGCACCATAAACATAAAACTTTTGTTTTTTAATTATTAACAAAAAGTCATCATAATTCATCTATATCTACCTCATTTTATCAATCCATTCAACAACAGTTTTCGCTCCCATTCCATCTTCTTGCATGCCAACCTTATTCATAAAATTTTCCAGACGGCTACAATATTCTTTGTTTTTAAATGATACAATATTTCTATTTAATTCTTCATTTGTTTCAGCCATTGGAAATGGGAATTTATTATCTTTTAAATCCCATAATAATTTTCCTCTCTCTCCTTCATATTCCTTATAATCATGACAATACAAAAATACTGGTATCTTCATTATCATTGCATCAAATGCCGCACTTGAATAATCCGTAATGAAAGCATCACACCCTGCTAAAACCTCATACATATCATCAACTTTACTTATATCAATTATACATTTACCGCTATTATTAATCATTATATTTCTTGCAACAAGCTGCGGATGCAAGCGCATCATAATAATCCAAACTCCGCCAAATTTTTTTTCCAATGTGTTTTTCAGGTGAAAATAATCTGGAAATTCATTTCCTGCTGATATATTTCTTTCTTGTTTCTGGCTTCCACTTCTAAATGTCGGTGCATACATTAAAAAATGAATATCATCTATCTTTCCTTGTATATTATATTCTTTGCATAGTTTTTGTTTAATTTTATTTTTAATCACCGAGTTATTTTTAGAAGCTACTAATATATCACATCTTGGAGAAGATGTACGAAAAATTTTGCCTGTATATAAAGCTCCCGTAGGTAATGTTTTATCATACCATTCAGAATTAGAAAGCCAATAATCTACCATTTCAGAATCATGTTTTGATACCAGATATGCTATATGTGAAAAAGACTCTCCTCTATCCAGACCTGTTGGTTTAAACCCAAGCCTCGCATGCCAAGTCTGTATATATATCTGATTTTTTCTCTTTCTGCACTCTAATTGCTTTCTGCTATTATCAATCCACACTTTGCTAGTTGTTAAATGAAATGCCCTATTCCACAATGTATTTTTTACTACTTTTATTTCCTTAGGAAACTTTTTATTTATGTCATTTACAAGCCAGACAATTTTTGCCTTTGGATAACATTTAACATTTTCTTTTATCATATATTCTGCAATATACTTAGGATTACATGTATATCCAGTAGTTCCCTCAATGCATGTAAATACAACTTTTGCCCTATTTATTGGAATAATACGAAATATATAAAATGGTACACTTTGTAATCCAGCCATAAATTTTCTTTTTTTTACATAAGCTGCTTCCGATTTCATACGCTTCTCCTCATTTTATATAATAAGAAATTAAACCTGTTGTAAAAAAGATTCTAATGTGTATTTAAAAGCATCAGTTATATTCACCTGTGGTTTCCAACCTAAATCAATTATTCTGTCTACATTCATAATTCCCAATTTAAATGGTAAATATTTTAAATTTGTATTTTCTTCTGAATATGTAACTTTAACTTTTCCCTTTGAATCTAACCCTGCAATCAAATTAGCTAAATCCCTTATAGAAATAAGATTATCTAAATTTGCTATATTATAATATTTATCTTTTCCTTTTGTAAAAGCCAGTAAAATTGCCCCAATTGCATCTGCTACATATGTATATGTACGCATAGCACTACCATCAGAATATAAGGTAATATCCTTACCATCAATAACACATTTAATAAATTGTGCAAACGCTCTTCCATCATCCAAATCAATACCTGGACCAAATGTATGGCATAATCTGACTCCAACATAATTTAATCCATATTGAGCTTCATAACTTGCAAGCATGGTCTCGCATAACCTTTTTGCTTCCGGATAACATGCTCTTGCTACATCACAACGCATCTTTCCAAAATCATCTTCCTTTATTTCAGCCTGCGACTTTAACTCGCCATATACCTCAACTGTTGATACATATAATATTTTTTCCGTTTTTTTATTCTTAGCAAATTCAAGCACATTTCTGGTACCTTGTACATGTGCCCACAATGTATCTACCGGCCAATTAGTAAAATCTCTAGGACTAGCCGGCCCAGCCGTATGAAAAATATAATTAACATCTCCTTTATATTCAATTGGATCTACAATGTCCTGCACAAGACTATTAACATTTGGCAGTTTTAATGTTTGTTTAAAAATCTTATTAAGCTTTTCTTTACTTCTTGCCAATACAATTATATTCATATTTAAATTCCAATCTATATCAGCCTTGCTTAACACTTCAACAATATACATTCCTATACGTCCAGTTGCTCCTGTTACCAATACTGTTTTGTTTCTAAAACATTCCCATTCAATTGCACTAGACATAATAATGTCAATATCTCTCTGCTCAACCATGTTCTACTTCCTTCCTTATAGTCCAAATATATACTTATTTTCTTCTAATTCCAAAATTGCTTTCAAATAATAATAATCTTCCGGAGTTGTAATTTTAATATTTACACCTTGTTCCTTTACCAATTTTATTGATGCTCCTGTTTTTGCATACACCATTGCCGCATCTAAAAGCGGGATATCACCTTCTTCTAAATCTTTAATCTCTGTATATGCTTCCAATATCTCAGCTAATTTAAATGCTTGCGGTGACGTAAGAGAATATGTATCCGCTCTTTTTTTAAAATCAGGCATTTGAACACTTTCCGAATCAGTTATAACAACAGACTCTGTAACCGGGTGTACCGTAATAGCTCCTCCATATTTGTTTGCAACACGAATATTTTCACTTATTATATTAATATTAACCAAAGGTCTTACTCCATCATGAATAACCACAATATCATCATTATTGCCTCCAAGTTCTTTAACAGTTTCCAACCCATGTTCAAGACTTTTTTGTCTGTCTGAACCACCAGTAATAATTTTTTCAACTTTTTTTATTTTGTATAAGTCAACAAGATTCTGCATATAATCCATATATCCACTATGGCAGACAATAATGATTTTATCAATATCTTCATTCTGGTCAAATTTTTCTAAAGTATATATTACAATTGGTTTCCCCATCATTTTTAAAAACTGTTTTGGCATTCCACCATTTCTCATCCTCTGTCCTACTCCAGCAGCTAGAATTATTGCAAAATTCATATTTCTATTTCTCCTTTATATTTTAAAAATCATATTGCTCCTGTTAGTTTCACACAATATCTCTCTGGCACATTAGTAAATATATCTGTTGCACCAAGTCTGTAGTATTCTCTTAAATCTGTATCCGGCAATGTTCTGCACTGACCATACAATGGCTCACTTCCATTCCACATACGCACACAAAATCCGGCATTTCTTATATTCTCTACGTCACCCTTGTTGATAGGCATTCCCCACTGTGCCGGGTGAATTGTCATACCACCGTATTTTCCGATACCGTCCATACACCTGTGATAATCACCTGCCAGATATGCCACCTCTGCGTCCGCTTTTATTTGCTTAATAAGACCTATTGAATCATGATTAAATGATGAGTACACAACATAGTCTTCCAAATTAAACTCTGAAACCATATCAATAACCTTCTGTTCCATACCCTCATATCTTACAATACTGTTCTTAAGTTCAATATTAAGACGAAGACCTTTGTTCTTACAATATGGTGTAAACATTTCAAATGTTTCTCTTAATGTAGGAATCCTGTGAACTTCACCGTCTCCACTTATAGATAACTGTTTAAGCTCATTCAATGTATAGTCTCTCACATTACCAGTTCCATCTGTAGTCCTGTCCACCTTCTCATCATGAATCACAACAATTTCACTATCTTTTGTAAGCTGCACATCAAATTCAATTCCGGTAATGCCTTCTAATTCCGCCGCTTTTTTAAACGCAAGAAGTGTATTCTCCGGATTCATCATGCTGCATCCTCTGTGCGCCCATATACCAACTCTCTTTAAGGCTTCTGTATCCACAGTCTGCTTAACCTCTCCGCGGTTTGCAAGAAATTGCTCCATCATACCAGAAAGCCATATACTTTCTTCATCAGTTATCTTCTTTACAATTCCCGGATTGTTAATACATTTTACAAATGCTTCTATTTCATATCGTAATCCACCACCAGCGAATTCTTCCTCATATACTTCAACCTTATTAGGATTCTCATGATGAATCTCTATTCTCTTAGTGAGCCACCATGGTGATGGAACTCTTATATAACCATCATCCCCCGCCACAATAAGTTCACCCTCCGTCTTAACTCCAAGACCGGTCTTTATCGTAGCAACACCATCATCATAAGTCATCATCATCTTAGTGTACGAATCTGTTCCAAGCGGGCTTTCTACCGAATATGTATGAACATCTTTTACATCTGTGCCAAGCAGCTTCATAACTGGGAAAAGACAATAACTTGCAAGCTCAGTAAAGCTTCCTCCTGACGCTCCCCACATTTCTCTTCCTGCTGCGGCACCTATCTTAGAAAATGCAGCTTCAACATCTCTTACTTTTCCTATCGTGCCACTCTTAACAATATCAAGTATTCGTTCAAACCCAACACAATATGCTGTTTTTATCGCTTCCATGCATACCAGATTATTATCATTGGCAATGGCAAGCATTCCTTTTATGTCCGATTTATTCAATCCCATTGGTTTTTCACATAGCACATGCTTTCCTCTTCTAAGAGCAATACTAATATATTCTGTATGTGTCTCATGTGGCGTTGCTATATACACAGCATCAACTGAATCAAAGAACATCCCAATATCATCTGTAAGAATCATCGAACCATCTATATCAATCTTATTATTCTTTGCAAACCATAACACACTCTCAAGGTGTGGATTATATATAGCCGATACATTTATACCACTGACATAACTACTTTCCTCAAGAAATCTGGCTGCTATCCGCCCTGTTCCTATTATTCCGATGTTAATATGTTTCTCTTGCATATTTGTATTGATCATATCATCTCTTCTCTGCCATACCTATCTTTTCTGTTTCATATAAGCTTCCGTAACTCCTGCCATTGCAATCGCTTCCTCGGCAGTAAGCTTATATCCGTTCTTATCTATTCCATTAATCTTAGATACAAAATCACTTATCTCATATCTGAAGCCATCTCCCTGAAATACCGGTTCATATACTTCAACTCTTGACGAATCTTCATAATGAACCTCAAATCTTCTTGTAAGCCACCATGGTGATGGTGCAAGAATATATCCTTTCGTACCAGCTATAACAAGCTGTCCTTCTGACTTGACGGCCACTCCGTTCTTTGACAATGCCATTGCATTATCATATAACATATACACCTTAGTATACAAGTCAACACCATTCTCGTCATATATTGTATCAAAATGTATTTCCTTATAATCTGTTCCAAGAAGTTTAATTATAGGAAGCAATGTATAGCTTCCGAATTCAAGAAATGCCCCACCATATGCAGCATCTGTTCTCTCCCTTGAATTAATATTAGCCAGTCTCGTAAAGCATGCTTCAACATCACATACCTTTCCTATTTTTCCTGACTTCACCATATTGATAAGCTGTCCGAATCCTGGACAATAAGCCGTCTTAACGGCCTCCATAAGCACAAGTCCATTATCCATTGCATACTGATATAGGCTTTGTGCTTCAGCTTTGGTAAACGCTGCCGGTTTTTCACATAATACATGTTTACCATTTTCCAATGCCTTCCTGGCATAATCATAATGAGTTTCATTCGGTGAAGCTATATACACAGCATCTACCTGTTCAAGAAATTTCTCATACTCTCCACTATAATTAGGTATATCATGTCTATTGCTGAATGCCTGTGCCTTCTGATTTTCCGGATTGTATGTACAAGCTATATTAATACCACTTACATACTTAGCTTCTGATATGAATCTTGGAACAATCCTTCCGGTTCCAACAATTCCGACATTAACAATCTTAAACTTATTCTTTCTCTCCAAAGTTGATGATATATCTGGTGTTCTTTCAAGATATACAACCTCACAGAACTGCTTAAGATAATCAAATGTTCCAATCCAATCTGAACCAACAGTAAATATATCAACACCATAGCGCTGAATATCCTCTATCTTCTGTCCATCATGATCTTCTACAATAATTTGATCAGCAAATCCTGTCTTTCTTACATTCTCAATTCTTTCCATTATGGAATCAACTACATTAACTTTTCCTCTTGCTTCATCAAAATGTTCTGTAGTTACCCCTACAATAAGGTAATCTCCTAATGCCTTGGCTCTCTGTAAAAGCTTATAATGTCCTTCATGAAATAAATCATATGTTCCATAGGTTATTACCTTTTTCATAAGTTAAATCCCTCCAATAACTTGTGCTTCTATCTTGCTTTCCCATTCATACCTTGTTTCTTTTCCAAAAAAATCTGTAAGCTTATCGATATATAAGTTTCTTATTCCTTCTGACTGTACTATAACTCTATCTGAATATACAACTCCTGGCATTATAACATAATAATCCATTATCTTATATGCCCTCTCATCATCCTTATCTATTTCATCTGTTACAAAATAAGGTATGTACGTTAGTTTATCCGTATGCATCACAAGATTCATAGAATAATAATTAGTATGGACTGTTCCGGCAACATTATATTGGTCATACGGATTCTGTATTACAATCTCATCTGGTCTGTTCTGTATATAATTATACTCACTTTCCTTTGTTATTTCTATATAATGAGGGTAAATATCTTTTTCAACATATTTTTCATATGTTCCATCACTTTTCTTATAAAAATACTGCATAGGAATTACAATAACATTGTATCCCTTTTTATAAAAATCTTTATATAAGTCTTCCATTCTATTCCAATATTTTGCCTTAAATGGCATAAAAACAACTGTCTTGGTTGTATTATTTTTTTTATTTCTAATAGCAGAATTAGCATTCCTTATTATATTAATGTGCTCCTTATAATTAACATAATCTGTATATGTATCACTAAATTCTGGTATATTAATTCCTGCATCCCTAACATATTTTTTTAATTTATCAAAAAAAGGATAGTCATGAGAACCGCCCCTTTTTTTAGGTGTCATGTAATCGCCATATTTTATTCTTAATATTTGATCATATCCACATGGCACAGATATGCTTATATTTTCAAACGGAACTCTAATTTCTCTATCATAACATTCTTTTGGTATCTTATATTTTCCTGCATAAACCCATTTATACATAAGTGTTATATAATCTGCATCATCTTCAGAATATAATCCAAATAATCTTTCTGCTAAAATAAGAAGCTGTTGAGCTATGTTTTTATCTTTTACAATTTGTATTCCGCATAATTCTTCTACCTGTTTTATTTTTACGTTTACTTCCTCGATTTCACTTTGAGCAGCATTTTCTCCTTTTGAATTAACAGCCATCACTAATGAACGAACACTGCATACTATCCTTATCAACTCACTCTGTAACTTATCTTCCTCATCATTAGAAGATATATAATCCAGTGGGAATACATCTAATCCTGCTGGATATGGAAATCCATGATATTTTTTCAGATGCTCTTTACTTACATTCATATTTCTTCCATTGATTATCCGTGTAACAAAATTATCATTATCTTCATCAGATCTTATATCAAATACTTCATAATATTCAGGAAGAATATCTTTAGCAATTCTTATAAATCGGTCATAATCCTGTCGCTTCATACATATATCCACATCATCATCCCATGGTACATATCCATGATGTCTGACAGCTCCAAGAAGCGTTCCCCAATCTGCAAAATACTGTATTCCATTATCTCTACATACTTTATCAATATCATTCAACACCTCTAACTGTGCTGACCATGCCTGTTTTATCTCTGCCGGTACAAAAAATCCTTCTCTTACTTCATCTTCTAAATACTCTTTATCTATATCCATATTCTCTCCATCATAGCCATATAAGCAAAAAGAGCTGGTGCATGCACCAGCTCTTTCGCTTATAGTAGTAATTGTTATTAACCGAGAAGTGAAAGTACACCCTGTGACTGCTGATTAGCCTGAGCAAGCATAGAATTACCAGCCTGTGAAAGGATGTTATTCTTGCTGTACTGTACCATCTCTTCAGCCATATCTGTATCACGGATTCGTGACTCAGCTGCCTGTGTGTTTTCAGCGTTAGTATCAAGGTTATTGATTGTGTGCTCAAGTCTGTTCTGGATAGCACCAAGCTTTGATCTCTGCTTTGATACTGATTCAATAGCCTTCTGAACACTCTCCATTGCATTACCGGCATTAGCATTAGAGTCAACTGTAATATTATTTACCTTTAATCCTGTTGCTGAAACAGCTGTGCTAATCTTAAGATTCATTGTCTGTCCCTTAAGTGCTCCAACCTGAAGATCACCTGAAAACTTACCATTTAACAAATTCTGCTTATTAAACTGTGTTGTTGTTGAGATTCTGTCAAGTTCTGAATTGAGCTGATCAATCTCATCTTTAATAGCAGTTCTGTCTGTTGATGTGTTAGTATCATTAGCAGCCTGTGTTGCTAACTCGTTCATTCTCTGAAGGATTGAATGTGTCTCATTAAGAGCACCCTCAGCTACCTGAATAAGTGAGATACCATCCTGAGCATTATCAGATGCCTTGTTAAGACCTCTAATCTGGCTTCTCATCTTCTCTGAGATTGAAAGACCAGCTGCGTCATCTCCAGCACGGTTAATCTTGTAACCTGATGATAACTTCTCTGTTGACTTCTGAAGTGCGCTTGTAACTACACCCATCTGTCTGTTTGTGTTCATTGCTGATAAATTGTGTTGTACTACCATAATATTTTCCTCCTTGAAATTATATTGTGATACAGCATCCTTGCTGCATCTAGTTATGGTTTACAGGAAACGTTCCGTTCCCTTGTACTTTATATATCGGACCTTAGTCCTAAAACTTTAGTCCGTAATATAACTTTTTTAATAATTATTGCTTGGTGTCCATAAACTGTGGTTCATTGCTCACCTTGCTCATATTCTGATAATATGACTTTGCCATTGATGCACTTCTCTTAGCTTCCTTATGCTCCTGACGCTCTCTGCGAAACATTGCCTCTACCTTGACTTTGTTGCGTGCTTCCTGAACCTCTATCTTAGCTCCAAGCTCTGTAACTTCTGTTATAAGCTTTTTCATAACAGCTATCTCTTCTGTGTACATAGCCTTATTGTTATTGATTTCATCTCTTACTCTGTTAAAGAGTGCCTGAAATCCCTCATCAAGCCTGTCAAGTCCATCTATACAGTCGCCCTTTGCTTTCATATTAGAGTCAAACGTTGCATCATCAAGAACAGGCTCTGAAAGTATAGCATCCTGTTCTTCATTGAGTTCTATAATTCTTGTAAGAATCTTCTTTTTCTTGTTAAGGCTGTCTATCATCATCTGAAGATAATTAGTAGTCATAATTTTCTCCTACTGGTTAGTGCTTTTTGCACGTTTCATAACTTCTTTCCAGGTATCCCTCATGCCTCTGATTTCATCTAATGCTCTGTTAAGCACTTCAATGTCCTTACTTATATTAGCTTCTACAAGAAGAGAATATATATAATCATATATCTTCTCAAAGTCCTCTGCAACAGCATATTTATGATTAAGAGTAACCTTAAATTCTGTGATTATATTTTCAGCCTTCTTAATATTAATATTGGCTTTCTCGTAATCTTTCTTCTCAATAGCAACTATCGCAATATTACAGAATTTAATTGCCCCTTCATAAAGCATAAGTGTAAGTTCTGCAGGACTCGCTGTAAGAATCTTATTCCTGTTGTATTCCTGCGCTATATTCTGATTAAATGCCATACTTTCCTCATTCCCCCACAAGCTTCCATGCTTATGTGATTGTTAATAGATATCAGCTAAAAAGACCTGTTAATGATGACGACTGTGCATTCATCTTAGCAAGGGCTGATTCCATTGCTGAGAACTTACTATAATAATAATCTTCCCATGTAGTAACCTTGTCTTCTGCCGCAGATATCTTAGTATTATACTCTGAATACTGCGTATTCATCTGCTTATCATTATATATAGTATAAGCACTGCTTGTTGATGATGCTGCCATCTTCTTTCCAAGATCAGTATACAATTGTGTAGATAACTGTGAAAAGAATGATATAACCGTATCAGGGTCATTAGATATCATCTCTCTTAACTTATCTGTATTAGCTGATGTCTTAGAATCATCCTTATCACCATCTATATGATATACACCTGTTTCATTCTCTGGAGAATTAAAATATCCAAGTGTAGCTATTCCAAAACTAGAAAGTGAATAAGACTTATCTCCCACCTTGAATGATTTTGCCATATCATTCTTCATAGTATCAAGAACACTTCCAAGTGTTGAGTCTTTTCTAAGAAGTGAATCCTTAATCTTTTCTTCCCACTTCTTAACCTCATCATCAGACATTGCATCTTTCTCATCACTTGTAAGAGGCTCATATCCCTTAGAACTTGCCGCATTGTAGGCAACATCTACAGACTTGACAAGGTCATTATAATCCTTAAGGAAGCCCTTAATCATATCATATATACCATCTACATCTGTGTTGGTTGTAATAGTTACTTCATCATTACCGGTAACTTCCATTGCCTCAATTGTAAGACCATTGATTGAGTAGTTATTAGAGTTGTTAGTAAATGTTGCCCCATTAAGCTCAATCTCTGAATCCTGTCCTGTTATTCTGACAGCACCCGAAGATGATGCACTACCAGTAACATTTGATGCCATTGCAATCTTAGAGTCAAGCAGTGCCTTAGCTTTAGCCTGTCTGTCAGCATTAGTATCGCTTACTTCCTGTAATACATTGGCATTAGAAGCATCTGCCAAAGCTTTTCCATCATCGCCGATTGTCACATAATCCTTAGTATCCCGTATAACCTTGGAATTATCATCATACACCTTAATCAGTGATTCATTAGACGCTTTTTTCTTTACCGCAGCCTCATATTCATCCTTGACACCATCTTTTTCCATAGCCTCTGTGTCATATTCGTACACAACTTTGCCATCAGAATCTTTAACTGTATTGCCCTCTGAATCCACCTTTTCCTTCTTATACTTATCATAAGCATTAAGAATATCTGGTGTCTCTGTCTTAAGCTTTGCGACATATTCATCTAATGTCAATGAATGATCCCAAGTATCATCTGCTGCCAGTGCATCAAGCTTATCCTTGGCTGCATTATACTTATCAGCATAACTCTTCGCTGTATCCTTGGCAGTAATCTTAGTATACATACCTTCAAGTTCTGTATTATATGCATCACTGCCCTCTGTTAAAGCTGCCAGTCTCTTGTATTCTGCTGAATCAGTATCATTAACTGTATATATTCCAAGCTTCTGTAATGCATTAAGTCCGTTAGAGTCATTAGCCACAAGTGAGAAATCGTTATCCTTGCCTGACTCCTTAGAACTTATAAAGAATCTTGCATTATTCTCATCAAAACTTGCATTAACGCCAGCTTCCTTTAACTTAGATACGAACTGGTTAACATTCATATCTGATGTTATATCAATACTCTTGGTTCCAGAAGCAGTCTTAAAACTTATAGAACCATCTGTTGTTCCAACTATGTCTGATATCTTAGTATCACCTGTAATCTTGCTTCCATCAGCAGCTTTAATCTGTCCACCTGTAAGATATCCTGTTGACGCCAGCTGCTTAACCTTAAGTCTCTGTGTACCATTAACAGCAGATGAACTTGCTGTTACCTTGGCATACTTATCATTAGACACACTTGATGTCTTCAGATTATAACTTGTAGAAAATCTTGCACTTGAAAGCTTTCCACTATAAAAGCCATAAATACTTGTATTCATGGTCTTCCACTTTTCCTGCTTCCATGAAAGCTTGGTCTGTGCTTTAACAAGATTGTCTTTCTTTAACTTATATGATGATACGAGCGCTGAAACAAGTGATTCTGTATCCATACCCGATACCATACCAGATAATCTTATTGCCATAGCTTATCTCCTCTCATCTACTATGATACCTGCAAGCTCCCATGCCTTGGCAAGCATCTCAAGAGCTTTCTCTGAAGGTATCTCCTTAATAACTTCATCTGTATCTTTATCTTTAATCTTAATTGTGATTCTGTTAGTTGGTTCGTTGTAGCCAAATTCTGCAATTGTATTGTTGTTAAGGACTTTCCTTATATCCTTAACATCAGCCATTGATTCAGCCTGCTTCTTAGCCTTGTCATTGTCTTTAGCGCTGCTGCCATTCTTCTCACTGTCTGCTGCCTGTCCTACAGAAACTGCCACATTAGATGCTGCTGACTTTGCTGAATCAACAACAACCTCATTGCTCTTATCTGTAGTTGTTGTAACACTGCTTACATGTGATACCGGCTTGGCAGCCTGTGAATTCTGGCTCTGATAGCTTGACGCTGCCGCTACTCCATTAACTTCCATTCCCATGATACAATTCCACCTCCGTGTGAAAACAAAACTTTATCCTGTAGTTACATTCATGTTGTACTGCATATATCGGAAAATGTTAAGTAAAATTTAACCCTTTGGACAAAAATATACACTAATAAAACAAATCATTTCTTAAATAACTGGTTAAGAGACTTCACATCAACCGAACTTGCTGCTTCCTTATTAGAATCAAGTATCTGTGCATACACTTCCTTACGATATATAGGCACTGACTTAGGAGCTGATATGCCAAGCTTTACCTGATCGCCCTTGATTTCGATTATTGTAATCTCAATATCATCATTAATAATGATTGCTTCGTCTTTCTTTCTTGATAATGCGAGCATATTAGTTCTCCTCCTTCTTTAGAATATCGTATATAGGATATCTTACCTGATATTCAGAATTATCTGCTATAAGCTGTATTCCCTTCATCGTATCAAAATCAACAATAATAGGAGCTTTAAGATTAATTGTCATCTTAGTAATATCCTGTGGTACCGTGAGCGCACAGTACACTCTGATATTATCATCCTGTATATCATCTCCGAGAGACTTAAGAAGCTCATCCTCAACAACAGGATCATATGTCTCATACACGAATTCCGGCTTCATTACAGGAAGTGCAAGTGTTGGCTCATCAATCGCCTGAAGCCATATAATTGATATATTCTCCTCTTTCTCTGCATCATACACAAGAGTATACTTCTTCCAGTCCTCAAATCCAATAATTCCCTTGTCAAATGTGATGATTTTATCATCACTAACTTCAATCTCTCCAAACCATTTAGTCTGTACTTTCATGTCAAACCTCCAAATCTTAATTCTATCCTTTATCTGTCAATGCTGTTTATACAGCTTAACTCTCAGCCTGCCTCACTGTATTCCTCTCTTATGCTGGCTACCCAAGGAAATCAAGCAGTGTCTGCTGAACAACCTTGCTCGCAGCTGATAATGCTGCCTGATATACAAGCTGTGCTGATGTATATGTAACAACAATCTCTTCCAGATCAATGTCTTCATTCTGAGACTTAAGATCAGTGAAATTAGTCTTCTGCTCTGTAAGTCTTGTCTTGGTAAGGTCAAGTCTTATCTGTCTGTTACCGACATCAGCCTTCGCATTAGATACCTGCTCCTGATAGCCCTGCATCTGACCGATTCCCGCTTCAAAAGCGTCCTTCATCTTAGACTTTGCAAAATCTCTCTGCTTTGCAAGGCCTTCCATAATATCACTTAACTTCTTCTGCGAAGCCTCATCGCTGTACTGTCCTTCCTTCTGCATAGACTCAATCTTTGATATCTGGTCATTAATATCAAGGACATTCTGTACTGCATTGACAAGGTCATCAACATTTCTTCCAAGATATATATTGAAAGCTTCATCAGCTTCTGTATTAACCTTAATCTTCTGTGAGAAATTAATGATATATTCAATATCCTCACTCTGCTTGTTGTACTCAATTCCTGTATTATTATCAACACAGTTAAAATACATTGTCGGGTCAATGTCACCCTTTATAAAATTGCTCTTCTCGTATGTCACTGAAAATGCATTATCAGCATACACTGACTTGTATACATTCTCACCAAGAAGAAACTCGCCTGTTGTTGAGTTAATTGCAATCTCATTCTCTCCCGGAACATAATTAGGATCTGTCGTTGTAACAACATTTACAGCTGTATCAGCTGTATTACCGTCTGCATCAGTTACCGGAACAGTAAGTCCTCCATCTACAGTAACACTCCCATCATCAGCAATAGTTATATTGGCAGAATTATTATCTCCCATGCTCATTGAAAATGTTTTTCCGTTAATCTCGTCATATGCAAGCTGGATTCTGTGCACATCTGTTATATTAGGTGTGATTATATTTCCGTTAGCGTCTGTCTTTACATTAAGATTGATAATATCGTCATTAGTATATGCATTAGTGTATGCTGTCTTATTAGATAAATCCTCCCTTGTAAAGTTCTGTGTAATTGTATAATCAACATGTTTAGCAGTTTCATCTGACTGATATGTCAGAGGCTTATCTGTAGCATGTCCTGTAAATACATATCTTCCGGCATAATCAACATTCCCCTGCTCATAATAAGCTTCCACCAGCTTGTTAAGACTTTCAGCAAGAGTGTTACGCTCAGATTCTGAATATGAATCCGTAGAGCCCTGCACACAGTAATTATACAAATCCTGTATAATCTTGTTGCTTTCGTCTAATGCATCATGAGTTACACTTAACCATGATGATGCATCAGGAATATTCTTTCCAAGATACTGTGTTACCTCATCAAGACTTGAACGCAGTCTCAATGCCCTGATGGCTATAATAGGGTCATCAGAAGGCTTATTAATCTTTTTCTGTGTTGAGAGCTGTGTACTTAAATCATTAAGCTGGCTCTTATTTCCCTGAATATTGGATATTGAGCTGTTTACCATCATCTGGTTAGTAATACGCATATTGTGCCTCCTTATATCGCGAATCAAAAACCGCCCCTATGGTGAGGAGAAGAATTCTTTTACTATTTTATACACCTGTATTATTAATAAGTCTGTCATATAACTGATTCATGACAGTCATCATCTTAGAGCTTAAATTATATGCCTGCTGGAACTTTACAAGATCCATGGCTTCTTCATCTGTATCAACACCCATTACAGATAATCTCTGGTTCTGTATAGTTGTCTTAAGATTGTTGTAATTCTTTGTAAAATTAATTGCCTTACTTGCATCTATTGACATATCACTGACAATACTTTCGAGGAAATATGTTCCCGTACCTCCGTCATATATCTTAGCATCTTTAGAATTGATAAGGTCTACAATCAGGCTTGTATTGGCTTCTCCATCGCTTTCCTTGTACTTGGTAGCAAGAAGGTCCGCGTTATCAATAAGATCCTGATTAACTGTTACACTTGACGCTGTAAGAGCCTTGCTTCCATCTGACATTACAAAAAGTGGAATTCCGCTTGCCGAGCCATCTGATGTAACACCCTTTGTAAGAATCTCATTGATTGATGATACAAATGTCTGTATAAACTGGTTAAGCTGTGCCTGATAATAAGGAACTCCCTTATAATTAGTATTGCTGTCCACCTTACTTACTGTATCAGTAAGGATATTACCCTCTGCATCTGTCTTATATGTTTCATTGCCATCATCGTCAGTTGTTGTGGCATATTTTTCAATCTCACCATTACATCCGTCTCTTATATCAATAAGCCCCTTTAACTCTCCGCCTAATGAAGTGCTGTATATGTTAAATGGCTGTCCCGTCTCCCACTGTATGTCATACAGACCTGCCGCATCTGATACATTTCTTGGCTCATCTCTTGATACAGTCTGAAGAGTATGATAATTATAGCCATTAACAAGCGAATTACCATTAATTGTAATCTGAAGGTCTGTAAGGTTATTGCCAATATCTGACTCACTTACTGAGATATTAACAAGCTTTGAAAGGTCATCAATTAAAGCATTTCTCTGATCCTTAAGGTCGTTGGCATTGCCATAATTAGCCTGAATCTGATTAATCTGCTTATTAAGAGAAGAAATGCTCTGTGCCAGAGAATTAATCTGGTTAACAGTATCTTTAATCTCATTATTAGCGTCTATCTGAACATTCCTTAAATTAGTAGCCAGAGTATTAAAATAATCTGTCATGCTCTTTGCATTATTGATAAGCTGGTTCTTTGCGGATGTATCAGCCGGCGTAAGATCAAGCTGGTTAAGTGCTGCAAAGAAATTCTCATACTCAGTTGAATATCCCTTAAGTGTGAACTCATTGAGATAATTCTGTATCTGTGACATGTATGTATCCTTAACATTGTACTGTCCATAATTAGTATAATTATTTCTGTACTTCTCATCATAGTAAGAATCTCTCGTCTGATTAATTGCATCAACGATAACTCCTGCACCAAGTGTTCCATATTTAGCATATGAACGTAATGCCTCGCCAGCCTTAATTGAAGCTGTTTCTTTCGTATATGACTGGTTATTGATATTAGCAAGATTATGTGATGTAACATTAATAGAGGTCTGCGCCGCCTGCAATCCTGTATATGCAATTGTTAATCCAAAAAATGTTGATGCCATATTATCCTCCTGTATTAATCAGCATTTATATACGTCCAAGTGAAGTAACGAGATGTTCCAGCATTTCGCTTACTACATTAACATATCTCGATGCTGCATTATATGCCTGCTGATACTTTATCATCTTCTCTAACTCTTCATCAGAGGATACCCCCTCTGACTGTAGTCTCTGGTTATCATAACCATCAACCATCGTTGTCTGGTTACCTACATAATTATAAAGTGCCTTACCCATAGTGGCATATTCACCAATATAATTATTGTAGAATGACATGTAATCCGACTTCGCATACATGTCCGGGTTAAGGGAAGCGAATTTCTCATCCCATATATCCACGAGTTCCTTGGCTCTGTCAAAATCTTCCTTACCCTGTACAGTAGAAAGTGGAATCTTTCCTACATTCTGTGCTGCTTCAGGATTAATCTTCAGATTGCCAAGCTTATATAATGATTCATAATCTGTCTCGTTAAGATTGTTTCTAAGATAGATTGTCTCTCCATTATTACCTGTAGTCTTAATATATCTGTCTGTTCCAATTCTTGAAAACAGTTCTGTACCAACAGTCTTATCGTCATCCATACCGTATCCAGTCTTATCCATGTCAAGCATAAGATACTCATATGAATCAACCGGAACTGCTGCTCCGCCTGCACTCTCATATAATTTCTCACCAGATGCATAGCTGTAAGTACCATCCCCGTTATCAGTTCCGGTAACCTCTCTTCCGTATCTGTCATAAAGAACCGCCTTATCAACTGAATTATATATGTATGTATCTGCCTGAATCTCACTTCCATCTGCATTAAGATAAGGATTATTCCTTGTCTCAGTTTTCTCCGGACACAAGATTCCGTTGATTCTTTCAACAATTCCATTAACAAGCTTATCGAATCCCGCCATAGCGCTAAGAATTGCTGAAGGCTCTACATATGTATTGTAGTATTCCTGCTGCTTTGCATATTCATTATAAGCCTGCTGATATGCTGTACGGCCTTCTTCAGTACTCATGTCATAATCATTGCTGTCAGGTGCAACCGGAACTACTGTATAATCTACAACCATATTACCTCTTGCAATAATAAGTCCCTTAAGCTGCCCCTTATCTGTATCATCAGCATTAGTTGCCAGCTTGCCATCCTCATAAACATCCCTTTCATACGATGGCCAGGTAGGAATAACAAGTGTTGTTCCCTCGACAACTCTTGTACCCATAGCTGTAAGCTCGCCTGCTGTCACAAGTGGAACTCCGGCTGCATTAATAATAGTTTCCTTATTCTCTGATTCATAATAAGTAATATCTATATATTTGCTGAGTTCATCTATTGCCGCATCTCTCTGGTCTCTTAAATCATTAGCTTTCTCAATACCCGGTGCTTCCACCTTGGCAATACTCTTATTAAGCTTATATATCTGGCCTGCAAGATCATTAATCTTATTAACCATATTACTAACCTGTGTATTAAGAGTTGTCTGGTAATCCCTGAGCCCCTTATACACATTTTCTGATTTCTCTATAAATGCAGTCGCATTCTGGATAAGTGATGACCTTGCAACTGTACTTGTCGGATTCTTGGCAAGTTCGTTAATTGAATCATACAGATTGGTAAGATATGACTCATAAGTTACACCCTGCATCTCACCAAACTGATCTTCTATCTCCTGAACAGCATTATACTGACTTTCATAGAATCCAAGTCTTGAATTCTCATTCCTGTATGCCAGGTCAATATACTGATCTCTTATTCTTCTTACCTCAGATATTGCAACACCAAGTCCATAGCTTGCATAACTTACTTTGTCCTTGCTGTTGACATTGACATATGTAGTATCAGAGAAAGTAACCTGCTGTCTTGTATATCCGGTTGTGTTAATATTAGACAGATTGTGTGCTGTTGTGTTGAGTGCTGTCTGAGCTGTTTTCAAACCGCTTGCTCCAACAAACAATCCTGCCATTCCATTAGCCATAAGGTCACCTCTTTCTTACTTAATTCATAATCTTATATGTATATCGTCATTTTTTTAAAACAAAACACCCCAGAGACTAAAAAAGCCACATTTCCTTAGTAAAAATGTGGCTTTCAATCCAACACGGACAACCCCATCTCACAATAAATCATCCGTGATATTATTCATATTGTCTTATATCCGTGGCATCCTGATATGCCATCAGAATATTACTGCCTGGCATCAAAGCTTGTGCTTCCCATGCCACCAGTCTCCTCATACGCTCCTTTTCCATAGTTAGCCGTCTGTGGAGCCATACTTGCATTCTTCGCAAGATTAATCTCAAAATCAATCATATCCATTGATTCCTTAAGCAGCAGCCTGTTATTATCATTAACCTGCGTAAGCTGGTTTACAGTTTTCTTAAGACTCAGATACGACTGTTCTAAAGCATCATGCTCTGCCTGCTTCTTTTCTAACAGTCTTACTATCTGACTCACCTTAACCTCTGCTGCTGACAGATGCAGAATCTTACATATATCTGCAACACATGACTGTCTCTCCATCTCCAGTCTGTTAAGAATATCAATAAGCTTCTGCTCCTTACCAAATATCTCTTGAAGCTGTCCGACATCTCCCTTAACAATAGCAGTAGTCTTATTATTAGACAAGTCCAAAAGCTCAGTATACTGTCTGTTCTCATCATTCATTATATTAATCAAAGAATCTATCAAACTTGCCATCTAATAAAACCCCACTAAAATGTTAATGTTGAAATGTTGTTCAGAATCTTATCTGCAACAGCTTCTGAACTGATGTTGTAAGTTCCTGCTGCCATACGTGCCTTAATATCAGCAATCTTGTCTTCTCGAACATCAGAAGCCTTACTTACTGCTGTCCTGGCTGTCTGATATGTCTTGGCTGTGTCAGAAATCTCAAACTTGTCACTAACCGATGATGTCTTAGCTGCTGTCTTAGCTTTAGAAATCTGGCTGGTCTGATATATCTGATTAACAGCATTATAAGCATCTATGCGCATATTAACCGCCTCACTTTCCATTAATTAAAGCAGATACTCTCTTGCTTCATGTGTAAGATATCGGACAGTTTCCGCAAATACTTTATACCCGTTTTGAAAAAAAGCTTATTATTTATCAAGGAACCTCATCCTTGCCTTTTCTCTTCTCTCTCTTATCTTATCAGCATCAATGGTTGAAGATCTGCTTCCGTACATGCCTCCCAGTCTGTTAGCTAAATCGTTCTTACATCTCTCACAATATCTTCCGGTTCTTATGGTAGCTCCGCATACTTCGCATGCAATACCAATAGGTGAATCATCACTGAACGATAATCTTTCTTCTCTTATCCACTGTTCAATCTGTCTTGTACTGACATCGCAATTCTCAGATATTTCTCTCATATCAGCCCTTGGATTATCCTCTATATAATCTTTAACCTCCTGAAACTTTTCTTCAAGCTTTCTCATGCATTCAGGACAAAGTCTGTACACACCACCTATATAATTATATAATCTTCCACAGTTCTTACAATTCTTAACTTCCATAGCTTCTCCTTGTTAATCTTCTTTATCAATCTCGTTAACAGGTCCAGTTACTAAAGCAGCTCATACTTTAAAATCCGTCTCCCACACACAGACTTATACCATATACCTGTGACACTCCTGCGTCTTTAAGTACTGCTGCACATGCATCAAATGTTGCTCCTGTTGTATATATGTCGTCCACGATTAATACTTTTCTATATCTTACAACTTTTCCTCTTACTTGAAAAGCATTTTGCAGATTTTTAATTCTTTCCCGATTACTTAGCTCCTTCATGGGCTGAGTCTTAACAATCCTTACGAGATATTCCTCATCTACCGGAATCTGCATGGCTCTTCCAAGTGCCTGCGCAATAAGCCCAGCCTGGTTAAACCCACGCTCCTTATATTTCGAAATATGAATCGGAACAGGAATTATCACATCCGGCGACCACATGCGTATCATCCTGCCACATCTGTCCGCCATCTGCTTCGCATATATTCCTGCATATTCCTGCTTGTTATAATATTTAAATCTGTATATTGATTCCTTGACATTCTTAGAATATTCATACAACGCACATGCCTGGTCATATACATGCTTCTGCCTGCTGCAGTCACTGCAGTATTCTGTTTCTTCATCTTTCACCGGCTTACCACATTTTAAACAGGCAGGCTCACTTACATAATTTATATTATGCATGCAGCTTCCACATATATCTGCCCTTATCCCTCCAACAAAAGGTGCCGGCTTTCCACACATAGGACACACTGGTGGAAGTACCGCATTAACTGCCTCCATTAATACCTTCTTATAATCCATAATCCCCCATTATTGTCATCATTATCACATATAAACATATCAATTATCATTGTCCGAAATCTTCAATATGTCTGATTTCTTCAATCCTGTCTGTGAGTGAAGAATATCGTTTTGACTCTGATACATTGTCAGCCATAAGCCTGAATATCTCCTCTTCCCCAACGAGGCACACACATTTTCTTGCTCTTGTAACTGCCGTATACAGAATATTCCTGTTCATCAGCATTCTTGGTCCCTGCGACATCGGAATAATAACCGCCGGGTACTCACTTCCCTGTGATTTGTGAACCGTAATCGCATACGCAAGTTCAAGCTCATCAAGCTGTGAGAATTCATAAGTAACGAATCTGCCATCTTCGAATTTCACAGTTACATTCTCATCAAATGTGCTTATTCTCTCTATAACTCCGGTATCCCCGTTAAAAGCGCCCGTTCCCTGTTCTGTTGGAATACCGTATCTGCTTCGTTTTTCCCATGCAAGCTGATAATCATTCTTAATCTGCATAACCTTATCACCTTCACGGAAAGTAACATCACCGACCTGTCTTTCCTGCTTGATAGCATCAGCCGGATTAAGAAAATCCTGCATAATCTTATTAAGACGTTCCACCCCGACATTGGATTTTCGCGATGGAGTAAGAATCTGAAGGTCATACACATCAGCCCCGACATAGTCCGGAAGTTTGTCCTTAATAAGCGTTTTCATCGCATTTATTATATTGTCTGCACCGTTTCTGTGAACAAAGAGAAAATCCTTGCTGTACTTGTTAAGTACTACCTCCTCACCCCTGTTTATCTTATGGGCATTAATAATAATCTCGCTCTGTGCCGCCTGTCTGAATATCCTCTCCAGCTTAACAACCGGAAAACATCCGGATTCTATAATGTCTTTAAGTACATTTCCCGGACCTACACTTGGAAGCTGATCCACATCACCTACAAGAATCAGTTTCGTTCCAATCGAAACAGCTTTAAGAAGTGAATTCATAATACTAATGTCTACCATCGACATCTCATCAACGATAATAACATCAGCCTCAAGCGGATTTTCTTCATTTCTCTCAAAGAACATAGACAACCCCGTTGCTGCCGACTTTCTGTCGCCATCCGGCACGCCGCCGCTTATCTCTAACATTCTGTGAATAGTCTGTGCTTCATAACCACAGGCTTCTGTCATTCTCTTTGCCGCACGTCCTGTAGGCGCTGCAAGCCTGATTTCCAGACCTTCCAGTTCAAAATATTTGATTATTGTATTAATAGTTGTAGTCTTACCGGTTCCCGGTCCGCCAGTAATAATAACAAGTCCGTTTCTTACTGCTTTCGCAACAGCCTCTTTCTGTATATCATCAAGATTTATGCCTTCTTTATCCTCAATCCTTGCAATCCTGTCATCAATGAATTTCTGGTCTTCCTCAATCTGGACATCAAGATTGTTAAGCATCGCTGCAACATTTGCTTCCATGTTGTAATACATGCGGGCATAGACACATTTTACATTATCCTTAACCTTGACAACTATCTTCTTATCCATTGTCAGGTCCATGAGATATTTGTCATAGTCCTGGACGTCAATCAAAAGCAGTTCATTGACCTGACGCACAAGCTTATCATACGGAAGATATGTGTGCCCCTGCATTGTCGCCTGATTAAGCACATAAAACATTCCACTCTTAATCCTGAATTCAGAATCAATCTTGATTCCGGCACGCGAAGCAATCTCGTCAGCCGTCCTAAAACCGACACCCTCTATGTCATCAGCAAGCCTGTACGGATTCTGTTCAAGAATGTTATAAATGTCGTTTCCATAACGCTTAAATATTTTGTTGGCAAGATTCATCTGGATTCCATATCGCTGAAGAAACATCATTGCTTTTCTGATGTCTTTCTTGTCAATAAGCTGGTTTGCTATATCCATAGCTTTAGACATGCTTATTCCTTTAATCTCAGCCAGACGCTCCGGTTCTTCTTCCATAATCCTGAATGTATCATCGCCAAATGTCTTAACTATTCGTTCAGCCATCTTCTCGCCGATACCCTTGATTGCCCCGGAGCTTAGATAACGTCTTACGGATGCAGCATCATCCGGCGCCCTGAACTCATAAGATGTGACTTTAAATTGCATGTAGTAAACTGCATGCTTAACAAATTCGCCTTGTGCAGTAATAAATTCACCTGTGTTGATATAGCTTAACACTCCAACACAGGTGATTTCTTCATCATCATATACAATATTAAAAACCGTATATCCATTGTCTTCATTCCTGAAGATAATATTCTCCACAAAGCCCTCTACATATTTCACAGACTCGTAATCCAATCTGTTATCTCCTTTATGTTAAATATTATTCCTGCTCATCTGCCTTAGGAATAGACTCTGTAGAATAATTTCTCTTCATCTGCTCATAAAGCGTCTGTGCTATTCCAAGTCCTTTGCCATGATTAGAATCAGTCATAAGCTTGGCATAAGATGACACCATCTCATCTCCAAAGTAACTTCCCAAAGTATTAAGTGAAGTATCCTCTGTTCCGCCAATTCCAGCCATAGAAGTAAACAGATTGCTATCCTCGTCTTCTGAATCAATCTTAGCCATCTTCTCCATTGACTTAAGAACCTGTTCAACAAAATAACTTTCAAAATCCTTGCATACAGACATAAGTTCATCGTCTGATGCCTTAGAATAATCAGTATCTGTAAGTTTATTAGTTAAAGAACCCGCTTTAGAATCATACACATCTGAATAATTCTTACTGCTAAGTCCCGTAATAGAATCACTCATACACTACACCCCGCTTATCTCTTAAGGTTATTAGCCTGCTCCATCATTGTATCAGATGTTGTTATAGCCTTAGAACATAATTCATACGCTCTCTGTGCTGTAATAAGATTAACCATCTCAGTTGCAACCTGAACATTAGATGATTCAAGATATGACTGTCTTAATGAGCTCTTCTTCCCAACTGCATCATACGCTTCGTTAAGTGCAGTTCCTGACGCCTCAGTCTCTGAAAGGTAGCTTCCACCAATCTTATCAAGTCCTGCTGGATTAGAAAACTGATATAAGCCAATCTTAATACCGATTGGTGCCGGATTGTTAGACTCGTCAGGATATAAAAGGTTGCCGTCTGTATCAATAGTAATAAGATTAGTCTTATAATCTTTACCATTAGCGTCCTGTCCAAGAACTATCTCTGCGCCATCTGCGCTGAGTACAGGATATCCTTCAGAAGTACTAAGCATTACGCCTTCTGTAGCTGTTGCCCATGTAAAATGTCCATTTCTTGTATACACAGTCTCGTCAGTATTAGTATTTCTTACTGCGAAAAAACCATCTCCATTAATCGCAAAATCTGTTGTACTGTCAGTTGCATTTAATGCACCCTGTGTATATATTGATGTTACTGCTGAAACTCTTGAACCAAGTCCTACCTGTGCTCCAACAGGTTTATTCTCTCCGTTGGCAGAAGTAGTCTTCGCCTGAAGATTCTGGTAAAGCAGAGACTTAAATTGAGTCTGTTCCTGCTTATATCCTACTGTATTAACATTTGCCAGATTGTTGGCAATAGTATCTACGCTTGTCTGCTGGCTCATCATTCCTGATGCAGCAGTCCACAATGATCTCATCATGTCGTCAGTCCTCCATATGTATATGCCTAACAGTTGTTACTAAATCTCAGATATAGATACCATCTTTCCTAACATCTCATCGATAGTATTCATAATCTTCTGATTACTTTCAAAATCTCTTGCAATAGATATCATATCTACCATCTCTGTTACCACATTAATATTGGAAGCCTCCAAATATCCCTGATTAACTGTTGCTGTAGCATCTGTCTGTGTTGCGCCATCTACAGCTCTGTAAAGATTCTCGCCATATGCCTCAACATAGTCATAATTCTCAAAATCTACAAGAGCAAATCTGTCTACATACTGTCCGTCAGCATATATTTCGCCACTCTCTTCTACAGTCAGTTTTTCAAAGTCTGTAGGTAACTGTATCGGACCATTCTCGCCCAATACAAAATCACCATCCTTGGTTACCAGATAACCTTCACGGTTCATCTGGAAAGATCCGTCCCTGGTATAAAGCGTTGAAGTTTCTCCAGCTTTGTTAGTGAAAGAAATCGAAAACAATCCACTTCCACTCAGTGCAAAGTCAAATGTATTGCCCGTGTTCTGGAAAGAGCCCTGATCCCAGCTTCTGAAGGATTCTCCTACCTTCGCTCCAAGATTCAGAGTTCCGATATTCTGATTAATATAGCCCACAGTTTCATCTTTAACTTTGATGCCATAAACATCTTTAAACGACTGTGTCGTAAGGCCTTCTTTCTTATAACCTGTGGTAGTTGCATTAGCCAGATTATTAGACACTACATCCAGTCTCTTCTGCTGAACTGTCAAGCCAGAGTACGCTGTATAAAGCCCTTTTACCATAGCCCGCCTCTTTCTTGATAATATATTCTTCCGGCATAAAAATTGTCCATTCTGCCAGAATGTTAAGAAACATTAGTAATAATCTTATTAAAAATGTTCCAAGTTACTTAACTTCGTCTCTGTAGCCTGCAAGGAACTCAATAAACTTACCTGTACCAATAGCAACACATGTCATTGGATCTTCGGCTGTCATAGTATTAATTCCTGTCTTGGCTTCAATTAAATCCTCAAGTCCTGAAAGAAGACTTCCGCCTCCTGTAAGGACGATTCCTCTGTCTGCAATATCAGATGCAAGTTCTGGTGGAGTCTTCTCAAGAACGCTGTGAACAGCTTCAACAATCTGTGAAGTTGCCTCTCTTAAAGCTTCCTCTGTCTCCTCTGAGCTTACCTCTACAGTCTTAGGAAGACCTGTTACAAGGTTTCTTCCTCGTACATTCATAGTTGTGACTTCTGCCTTAGGATAAGCAGAACCAACCTTTATCTTAATATCTTCTGCGGTTCTTTCACCAATAAGAAGATTATGCTTCTTTCTCATGTATCTTACGATAGCTTCATCAAAATCATCTCCGGCAATCTTAATAGAAGTACTTACAACAGTTCCTCCTAAAGAGATAACAGCGATATCAGTTGTACCACCACCGATATCAACAATCATATTACCGCATGGTCTTGAAATATCAATACCCGCACCGATAGCTGCTGCAATAGGCTCTTCAATAATAGCAACTTCTCTTGCACCTGCCTGAAGAGTAGCATCCTCAACCGCCTTCTTCTCAACCTCAGTAACACCTGAAGGTACGCAGACACTGATTCTAGGCTTCTTAAGCATTCTCTTGCCGATAGCCTTCTGGATAAAGTACTTAAGCATCTTCTCAGTTACAGTGTAATCAGAGATAACACCCTGACGAAGAGGTCTTACAGCAACGATGTTACCTGGTGTTCTACCAAGCATCAGTCTTGCTTCCTCACCGATAGCCTTAATCTTATTAGTATCCCTGTCAAATGCAACAACTGAAGGCTCTTTAAGAACAACACCTTTGCCTTTAATATATACAAGGATACTTGCAGTACCTAAATCTATACCAATATCTGTTGATAACATGATAATTCCCCTTTCTTATAAAACAATGCGGACCTTCTGCTTGTCCGATATATTCAGATAAAACATAAAATCAAAAGTCAATAGAAGCCATGTGTACCCATGGCTAATCACCATTATATACATAAAAAAGGAAATTTAAAAGCCCTAAATAAAAAAAATCTATCTAAATATATATTTTTATGAATATTCAAGAAGCAATATGTCTTGTAAATGTATATCGGCATTAATTTGTATCTGCTTAATATTCTGCCCGCGAATTTAAAAATATTTTGATTTTGAGATACATACATATTATAATGTGGTGGATTAGGATTATAACTTGCATATATTAAGGTAATATTAAAGTTATTTCTGAATTTAAGTGTATAGGAGATTGCTATGAATATCCGTGTATTAGATAAAAATGATAAGGCTGCCCTTGAACAGCTTATATATACTATAGAAAATGCTCTTCCTGTTCCGGAATGGTGGATTCCTATTGATGATATTGAACGCTCACATTTCTTTGATGCTGACTGGACATGCTTCTTAGGTGCATTTAATGACGATAATGAACTTGTTGCCGCCAGCGCCCTTTTCTTTAATGAACATGAATTTGCCGAGGAAGCTGAAAAGCTCGGTCTCGACATTCGTTCTACAAATGTAGCTGAAGTCGGACGATGCATGGTTCACCCTGACTTCCGCGGTCACAACCTTATGTGTGAGCTTAACAATCGCCTCTGTTCAATTGCCCGCAACCGCGGCATCGACACAATCCTCGCCGTAGCCCACCCTGACAACGTCGCCAGCAATTCGTCTTTCCGCCGTCTCGGTGCAGAGCTTAAGGCAACTGCCACTGTATTCGGTTCTTACCAGAGGAATATGTATATTCTGCCTTGGTAGATAGGTAACAACCTATAGGTAGTGGCTGTCGGGCAAGGCAGGCTGTCCCAGAAGAAGACAGCCTGCCTTGCCCGACCTTTTTATTCACATATATTGCCGTGGCACTTGCTACAGCAATCCGCCTGCAGCCGTCTACAATTCTTCCTTAAGGCACTCAAGCAGCCCTTTGCATCCTGCCAGAACGTCCCTGTAGGTTGCCTCAAAATCTCCCGTATACCATGGGTCTGCCACATCAAGCCCACTTCCCGCAAAAGTAAGCAGCTTATATATCTTCTCATCTGGATCTCCGCCCGATATCCTCTGCATATTGCGGATATTCTCCGTGTCCATTCCAATAAGGTAATCATATTCCTCATAATCATTCAGAGTCATCTGCACTGCCCTGTGAGGAATCACCGGAATTCCTTCTTTCTTCAACTTGGCAACAGTGCCATGATGCACCCCATTACCAATCTCCTCGCGGCTTGTCGCCGCCGAATTGATATAGAACTTATCAGCAAGTCCTTCTTTCTCAACTAAATAAGTCATAACGCTTTCTGCCATAGTGCTTCGGCAGATGTTGCCGTGGCAGACAAATAATATTTTTATCATTGTTTTGTTTCTCCTTATTTTGCCCCGGAATGCCCTGTTTTGCAAGGGTTTCCGGGGTTATGATGATATGCTCTGAAAATGCAGATTGTGGCAAATCAGAGCAGAATTGAGCACGTTGTTACTACCTGTTAGTAGTAAAATTGGTAGTAAAAGGGAAAGGTTTACTACTAAGGATTTTGAATAAATTCTTTTGTTTCTTTTTCTACATCCTGCCATATATTAGAAGGCATCTCAGCAAAGTTATAATAAGTTCCAAAAGAACCATATGACGAATCTGCATTTTCTGGTTTTACAATTCCTCCCAAGCATCTTGAATCATTAAAATCTACTGCAAGTCTGTACATCGTCCTAATTGCTAACATATATTCATCAACATTTTTCAAAGAATTATCAGCAAAAAATGCTTTTGCACTACGCTTTGCCCTTTCAATATCTTTAAATTGAAAATATCCTTGGACATCACAAGTACCAGGCACCCTATACTTCGGTGCATTCAACGAAATATCAGCAAATTTTTCACACACATTATAAAAATCCATGTATTTTTCTTTCAATACATTGAAAATCTCCATATCCTTTAGTCTTTCATTTTCAATCAATGAATAATAAAATTGTTCTTTTGAATTGCTTATTCTTCTTCCCATTATGCGTCAACTCCTTTTCTTCCTGCTTGCTACAGGCAAAAAATTTTCTGCTTCTCCCTCATTAAAAGTCTGTTCCTCTTCATCTTTCAATGACTTTTGAGCCTCTTTGTATCCTTTTTTATCTGTTCCCGGATATTTTTTATTTATCTCTGACCATATGCACTGAATTTCATCTCTTCTTGACCTTATATCACTCAAAGGCAAATCACAAAAATCTGTTATCAAAGACGAATATGCTTCTCGAACATCCCACAATTCATCTGCTGCATCCTTATGTTTTTTTATTCGATCATCCAAGTTACTATCTTTCATATATAAATTAAATCCTAATGACAATGCTGATGTAATCCCACCTATCCACGCTAACAGATACTGATTTGTTATAACAGTCGCCAAAAATCCTACCGTTGAAACTGCCGTAAGTATTATCTGACTAATCTTAACTCCTTTATTTATACGCTCTAATCTATTCTGTATTTTATGGTGAGTTGTGTATGTATAAACAACCTTCCCATGCAAATCTATTATCTGATTCAATAATAATTCCTGATTTTCCTCCATAGCACTTTCTACCTTTCTGCACTATACCATATATCTAAGCACTTTTCCCAATACATCCCAGCCTTTTGATGCATCCACCTTCATATTGCTTCCGGGTGCTTGTATCTGCGGTGTAATATATCCATTCAAAGAAATTTCATTATAATATTTCAACATTGCTTCCTCGAAAGTTTCTCTACATCCAGACGGTTGCTCTCCATCACGTAAAAAATGCCATCCCTTAATAGCATTGTGCATAAAAGAATCAATCAATATTCCTGACAAATGATAACTTTGGAAATTGTTGTCTCTAATATAACGAATATGTTTACACGCATCATACAGAAGTCCATTCGATTGTTCATTTTTTTCTTTTATCACATCCTGCTCTGCTTTGGGATTGGTTGACATCCAATTTCCTCCCATATGGCTATCCGGATATTTATATGTTCCATCCCATCCCCAAATAGTATTATTTTTAAAAGCTGGTAATATTTCAAATTTCATACCATCCGAAAACTTTATAACAACAACTTGTCCATCTCCCCTAATATCTGTTCTAGGATATGTGTCCAATATTGCATTTTTAACAGACTGTAAAAGTCTTGATGGTCCATTTCCATATATATTCGAAAAGTGATTATATTCGGCATCTGGTAATTCAATTAACACATCCAAATCACTTGTATTGATTGCTGTTCCTCTTCCATATGATCCGACATAAAAACTATGTGCCGTATCACTTATACTATTCCAAAATGTCTGATTCACCGCTTTTGTAATTCTTTTATATCGCACTGATATCAATGATCGTGTATCTAAATCAATCACATGCTCATTTTTAGTAACTCTATAGCTCATATAATTTCACCCTTTCTGAATATAATTTCAATATTGTCTGTTTCAATTATTATATCGTCTTTTTCACTTCTTTTCCATAGAAAAAAACGCCCTAGCCTAAGCCAGAGCGTCATCCCATTTCCATATTATACAACTTTAAACATTTTCTGTGACATCGGTTTCTCCTTCTTCTGCTCAACCTCAGCCTGTGCTTTCCTAAACTCTTCCATCCGTTTCAATTCTTCCTCTGCATCATCAAATCCGATATGCGTGTACACATTCATTGTGACCGATATATCCGAATGCCCCATGAGGTACTGCAGTGTCTTTGGATTCATTCCCGATTTTGCCATATTCGAACAATACGTATGTCGGCATACATGAGGTGTAATGTTTGGCATCTGCACCCGGTAGATGTCATTGTATCTGCCGACCATATGATTGAAACGATGTTGCCAGTGCATTGCCACAAGTGGCATTCCATTATCATCGTAAAACAGGAATCCACTATATCCATCTATGGCTTTCTCCACTTTCGGTGCATTTCTATCCTCAATGATTGCCTGAAACATCTGTGCCACATCCTCCGTGATTGGTAATACTCTTGTTCCGGCATCCGTCTTTGTAGTTTCTATGATGTATCGCATATCCGATGTTCTCTGCAACTGATGGTCAATATTTACAGTTCTGTTCTCAAGATCAATGTCCTTCAGCGTCAAGCCACAAAATTCTGATATTCTCATTCCCGTATGAAAGAGTATATACACAACTTCATAGTATTTACAATACACCACATCGTCATGCACAAACTTTAGGAATTTTCTCATCTGGTCTTTTGTGATTGCCTCTCTTGTGACTGCGTCATTTACCAATACCCCGGCAAGCTGAAATCCAAATGGATTCTTTACCAGAATGTCATCATCCACCGCCATCTGAAAAGCTGGTCGCAGCACTCCCCGAATGGTATGAATGGAACTGTAGCTTTTCCCATCTTCCTGTTGCAATTTTATAAGGAACAGCTTTGCATCGGAAGTTTTCACACTTCGTATCGTCTTTTTACCGAATGCTTCCTTTGCAAGTAATCTCTGTACTGTAACATATCCCTGTTTCGTGCTTTGCCTTACTCCGGTCTTTGTTTTCAAATATCGGTCTACCAGTTCACAGACTGTCATCTGTCCGTCCACGATATTTACAAGCAAATCCAAATCTGTGTTTACCTGTTTTTCCAATTCACGAAGAGAAAGGCATGGTTTCTTGCCCTTTGGAAGTTTATCCGTAGGCTCCAGTTTCCAACTGTATACAAAGTGTGGTTTTCCATCAATGTGATATTTATATTGATATTTTCCGTCTGCCCTTACGCTTTCTCCCGGTCTTAATACTCTGCGTTTGGAATCCCGCCTTGTCTGACCTCTTCCTGCCTTTGCCATTATACTCGCCTCCTTAGTTCTGGATGGTTACGCAGATACCTTTCAAAGGCTACACGAAGAATCAGCTTGCGTTCTCCGTAGTATGCCAGAAAATCTTCTCCATCCGTATTACTCAATAAATCATAAAATTTTCTCCGGCTCAAAACAAAATATTCAATTGCCTCAGAAGGATTCAAAATATCCTTTTCTGCTAAACTTGGTCTTGCCATAAAAGTACTTCCTTTCTGCCAAAAGTGGCTGTTTTCACAGGTTTTCGAGGTCATACTATATATCACTCTGAACGCTGATAATATCAACTACTTTCGGCAGACAAACGGAATTATATCTCCGAAGAAGCACTGATAAATTTTTCAAACTGCGGGCGGATAATCAGATACCTGTTTCCGCTGAATACCGCAAATCTTCCTCTGTTATCTTCTGCCAGTCTACGCATTTTCTTTGTCCCGATATTAAAATACGATGCTGCTTCTTTGATTGTCAGTGTGTACTTTTCACTCACAGGGACAAGTGTATTTTCCGTAGTATCATGTTTTTCTATTACCATGTGCAATCCTCCTTCCATACGGGGCTGCAGTATTTCCACAGCCCCAACTGCTTAGTCTGCTGCCATCTGAAGCACCTTGACGGCATCCTTACGGATCAGTTTTCCATCCAGATACTCACATCCCAGATACCCTACCTGTCCACGCATGGCAAACTTTTCTTTCAGTGTGCGGATAGTCAGCGGGAAACGCTGAACAAGCCAGTAATTGCTGAAATCTCCAAATGCGATTACTTTCTGTCCCTTTCCGATAGACGGCATGGAATCAACAATCTGCACAGGTTTTGAGAAAATCGTTTCATCACTTTCCTTCCACAGATAGTTTCCGGCTGAATCTTTGAGGGTACGGAGTGTCAGAGCCGTTTCGTCATTCATAAGCCATGTACCATGTTTACGGTATTTCTTATCCACGGATAGATACAGTTTGATGATCTCATCATAGCTGATAGCAGAATCACACTCTGCCGTCACGCCCGTTTCTGCTCCGTCAGTGGCGTGCAGAATACCTGTCGGCTGATTTTCCCCTGTTCCGTTGATAAACGCCTGTTCCTCGCTTGTGCCAAAACAACGTGCCATTTTCCCGATTACATAATCCTCTATGGCAAAGGACTGGTCAGAAGCGAACTCCAATCCAAGTCTGACAAGCTCGGACAATCGGTATGCCTGTACTTCAAATCTCTGAAAATCGTCCTCGTTATCCATGCCCTCCAGATTGACCATATCGCCCCATTCAGCCTGACCTTCACAGTCAAATGTCCAAAGACGGCTGTCACTTCTGGTCGCATTCACAATGGTTGCCAGCTGACGGACTGCACTTTCTTTCTGTAGTACTGCCGTATATTTTTTATTTGATTCTCCGGGCAGATGGTACGCATTTGTCTTGCTTTCACGGTTGTTATAAAGGTTGTCCGTAACTGCCTGTTTTCCTCTCATTTCGTTCCAAAAATCGTTATAATAAGCTGTACTGTTAATCATAATAAACCTCCTGAAAAATTATTTTTGTGTCACATAACCACTCTGTCTGCAATAATCCACTGCTTCAGAATAGGACAGATAAAACATCTCCAATGAGCCGTCAACCACACGGTAATAAGGCGGGTCACAGGATTCGCTTGCCATAATAATGACCGGGCATCTGTCCCTTAAATTGATGACATTCACACATCTGTACTTGTCTGTTGAAAAATCCGATGGTTCAAACCGCATCGGTGGTGCTGCTTTCTGTTTTCCCATGTATACCTCCTTTTTTCTCAGCAGAGGAAATCTCTGCACAAGAGCCGATATCCTGTTAAAAGTGTGGTTTTTTCTCCACCATTCCTCGGACGCTTGCGGACTACCGTACCGATTGTACGAAGTGCCTGGTTAAAATTCCGGCTGTTCTCCGCAAAATATCCATTGTCATTGCACCAGTTGCGGTATGCCTGATACACTGCCGATGTCCGGCATTCCGCATCCTTCTCCTGTTCCAGAAATTCCTCCACAAAAAGTTCCATCTTATCGCTGTCATGCTGATAGGACATTGTGGCATCTTTTACTGCTTTTGGTTGGGCAAATCCTTCCTCTTGTAAAAGGGTATATCCTTCAATCAGCCAGTTTAAGATGGCACTTGCTGCCTCCGGCCTGGAAAATTCTGCTTTCAGATTCTGTTCCTACTCCCATTCCTCAAAATGTCTGTCAAAGGGAATGATCACGATACGTCCGCTCGAAAACAGTGTCATATCCGTAATAGCCGGAAGATAATTTGTATTTACATACAACTTGAACTGTGGTTTAAAATCAAAACTGTTTTCATGCAGGAATCTGGCATTCAATGTATCATTTCCCGTCATGCTTTTGATCTGTGCTTCATTCAGCACCAATCCCCGCCTTGGCTCTGAGATATTGGCGAACCGCACTCCGGCAAGACGTGCAATATCCTCTGTTGGGTTCTGGCTGTTGGCAGACGGTTTTGCAGCAATCGTTTCCGGTCGGACAGTCAAACCGTAATCTCCCATCACATGAAGTGTGCTTTCCATCAGAGTCCCTTTCCCATTTCTGGTGGTCGCACCGTAGTAGAAAAACATACATTCATAGCGGGTATCCCCTGTCAGACCGTAACCAAGGCTTTTCTGCATGAACCTTGCTTTCTCTGTATCCCCACTCATCACCTCTGAAACAAATCTGGTAAAACGTGGGTTCTTTGCATTCGGATCATAGGCCGCCCCTGCAATCTTGGTCAGCTTGTCCTGTGGTGTATGAGGATGGAACTCTCCTGTCTGCAAATCCAGTGTTCCGTTCTGACAGTTCAGGTAATAAACATTGCGGTCAAACTCAGACATTGCAATCGGATACACGCTCTGGGCATCACTGATATACGTGTTACGGTAATTCCGGCTCTGCCATTTCGCAGAATATTCCAGATAGTCCTTTCTTCTGCGCTCATCGGTAATTGTCAGGGCATATCTGACCAGACTGTCCGCAAGGGATTTTGCAAGCTCCATTGTTTTCAATCCGCCAATGTCCGGAATCCACCGGGTTCCGTCATACACATACCACTTTTTCCTTTCCGGCACATACCTTGCGATATCTTTATACACATCCGCAAACAATCTGCCTGAGCCGTTGTCATTCCACGGGTATCTGCTGTTATCCGACACATTCAGTTCTATCAGCTTCTGCAGCATATCATCAAAATCACTCTCTGCTGATGTCCTTGCATAAGGTCTGTAGAAATCCAGTGCCTGTGCCACTGCCTTTTCCATCGTCAATGCGCCGTAGGTTGAGCCACTCTGCACACGGTCCCACTTGCTCCGCATCAATCCCGATTTTCGGAACAGTCTGTCCATCTGCCCTGTGTCACCGCCACACCAGAATGCAAGGATACTTGCAAGCGACATATCCGCATCGCTGTGAGATTTTCCTTCCAGTATTTCTCCATTCCACAAGGCTTTGAACTTTTCGCCCTGTCTGGAATCCGATGCCAAGCGGACCACGGAATCATCGGACAGATAACTGCCGGGAATATCCTGTACATCGTTCTTTTTCTTAGAAATCGGACGGAGCATATAAGTTTCCAGTATTTCCCCAATTTCAGTGCTTCTCTCCTCAACACCACGGTTGCGGATCACATTTCCTGTCAGAGTGCAGAATTTCTTCGTCACACCTGCTGCATAGATTTCCAGACCAAGTTTCTGATTATTGATGTAATATCTGCCCGTATCATAAGACGGGGAAGATGCCTTACATACTATGCGGACTCCCGTGCCGGAGGGGCTGAATTCTGTATAGGAGTCCATTCTCTCCACAATGTCTTCTGCCATCTGTGTCATCTTTCCACCAAACACGCAATGGTCGATATCTACCATGCAGAAATCATCAAATGCACCCATACCGATTCCGTCATAACCATCCATTGCATTGACTGCCAGTCGAAAATCCGAAAAGGTATTTTTATCGGCACTGCTCGCTTTTCTGCCATTTGTCTGATACGGCACTTTTGTCATGCGCCCATTTCTTTCTTCATATTTCCACAGGCAAAAATATCCATCTTTTTTCAACTGTTCCGGAAGTTTCTCATACATCCTGTGCTCCTCCTTCCCCGCTTATTTTCTGACGTATCATTTCTCTGTGGCTCTTGCCGATAACCACACCTTAAATTCAGAAACAGGAACCAATACCCGCTTGCCTACACGGACGATTGGGAAATCCGCCTCTCTGGTCAGTGCGTATGCTTTGCTCAGACTGATTCCCATTTGCATTGCCATTTCCTGTACGCTCATCGTGACTTTATCCATAGCCATCCTCCTCTCTGTATTTCAAACATGAATTGCTCTTGTTTTCTATCACAGTATACTTTATAATGTTACCAAAGACTATTTTCTATTGGTAAGAACTCGTACCGAAAGAAAGTTCTATCGGTAAGAATGGAGGTAGAATATGAACGAAGATTTCAGTTTGGGGAAAATGAGTGCGGATGCACGGCTGACCGCAACTTTCAAATACTATGAAAAAACAGAACAGAATGGAAAAATCGTAATCACCGCCTGTCTGGGCAAGGGCGATGTTCCGAAGCTCAACCGTGGATACGGCTTGGACGGAAATGAGCTCTGGCTTTCTCTGAATAACCTGTACCAGAGTATCCGTGGAAAAGATGACTACACTGCTGCCGATGATATCATTTCTTGGTGTCAACAGTACGCACATCCATATTACACACTTTGCACTATTGACGAATATAAATGGGATTTAGAAACAGATACTGGTTACTGGGATACTCTGACCAATATTTTAGAAAGCTTTTCTTTTGATGTTCACACCATGCGGAAAGATCTCGAAAGCCTGTACCGGGATACTCTTGTCATCCTGATGTTCAAAAAGTGTCTGGAACGGCTTGACGTTTCCACGGATCTTGCACAGATCACATGGACAAATGAATTTGCAGATTTTAATTCGTTTCCTATGCAGAAACATCTCGGTAAAATATCAGCTTACCTAGATAAAATGAGTGGCATAACCATGAAGTTGGAACTGGATGAAAATGGAGAATTGAAGGTCATGCCGGATTTCCATTCTGTTTTTGATGCTGCCCGATTCGCTCTGTCGCAATATGTATCTATCCCTACAGATTACCCCATTGCTTATGCCGACCGTGTGGGCGTTGCCACCTGTGAGTGCTGTGGCCGTCTGTTCATCAAAAACGGGAACCGCCAGAAATACTGTGACAATCCAGAATGTAAAAAAGAACGAAACCGTAGAAAATCCCGCACTGCTTATCGCAGAAAGATACAGGAAGAAAATGATAACCGCTGGGCGTGACCACGGCTGTTTTCACACTGGGGCAAGATGTGGCAAGTAATATAGGTTATTTTCTATATAGGCTCTATAAGAATAACCTAAATCATCTGCCACAAGTTGCCCCAACTGTTTTTTTTCCATAGAAAAAGGGCATCGGTCTGCACCGACACCCCATGTCATTTTATCCTTATTCTCCGCAGCGGAATGCTGAATTTCCCGTAAGATTTCTAAGCAGAATCTTTCTCGCTGTCTTATACTCTTTTCCGATAAAGCCAAGTCTGAGCAGAAAACAGCGGAAAGCATATTTGTCATTGTCCGTTTCGGTCGGCTTTGATGATACCCTTTTTGCATCTCTTGCCATATCACACAATCTTGAGATAAATTGCGTGTAGGCTGCGAGCTCATCTCCATCCGCTGTGTATGGAAACCATGTGAAATTTATTTTTTCATCTGTAATTTCAATTTCTGTGTTGTCCGTCCGAAATGCACGTTGGAAAAGTATCTGCTTATTTGCTATGATCTTCTGCAAATTTTCCAATGCCATATCTGTAATGCTTTCTCTCGGAATCACTATTGTCAGTTTGTCCTGCTGCACTGGCACTTCTTCCGTTATTTCCGCATCGTCCTGAAATCCACGCTCTCGTAACTGCAGAATCAGGTCTTTCGCTGTTTCTTCTGCTCCCTCTGGGATATGCAATACACCCTCTTTGTCCAGTCGGTATCCTGCAATATCGTATGCACAGCTTGGTACCCGTTCATAATGCGGTGCTGTCCCAAGTATGTTTCCAATCTCCTGTGCCAGTTTCGGTCTCTGCTTTGATTTCAATGTAAATCTAATTTCATTCTTCATAATATGTACCCGCCTTTCTTTATTCGGTAGTACATATATCACTCTGATGGCACAGAATAGCAATACAATTCGGATTATATTTCTTCCAAAATGCACGCAGAAAAACTGTGATTTTTATGCTGTTTTTTACACGTTTTTCTGCGTATTTCGGTACTATCCGGCAAAACAAAATTGGCTTTAGCGATGATATCCAGCGGATATTTTCACATAAACCGACCTTGGTGGGTATCCCCCCTGTTTAATTCTGCGAAAATTCGCACGAAGGGGGCCATCGGTCTTCAGGAAGAAAGGATGTAGAGATTTGGATACCCCCACCTTAAAGATTCACATTCTCCCTCTATCTTTTTTCGACATCTTGCATTATAATTAAAATATTAACACTAAGGAGGATTTCATGTGTAATAATGAAGTTTACGAATACATAGCTAGCATCTCTGATATTGCTTGCCAACGAATGAATAGTTTTTCTTCCTCAATCTTAAAAACACGTGGCGGTCGAATTGGGAGTGGAATGGGCGCATTACTTGAAGCTTTGTGGGGATATATGATGAATGAAATCATCACAGAGGAGCAGAAAGTAAATTGTGAAATTGCTTGGTTTCCGGACAATCAATATAACGATTTTTCTTGTATCAAACAGGATGTTGAATGGCACCCTAAAAGTCGTGCTGGAGAATATTTCCGCATCGAAGTAAAAAGTATGAATATAGGTGCCGACGAATCTAAGGCACACTTTTCTGCTATCCAAAAAGAAATTGAACCAAATGATGTCCTACTTGTATTGGTCTGGGAATGGAGAAAAGTGGATGAAACACACTACTCCCCTATTGTTATAGACAGTTTTTTTGATAGAGCTATTGGCGTTGCTGAATTAAGAGATCAACTTCACATTGCTCGCGGCGGTTCTTTTGTTACCCCTGAATCTTGTCCAGACCATTGCGATGTTACCACTTGTTCACATATTGGAGAACCCCTTAATGAAAACGGAAAACGTGAGAGATTGTCTGGTCCAGAAGCAACTCGCGTTTCTCGAACTGTTTCATATGCAGCAAATTTTGGCGGTCTTGTTAGAATGATCAAAACCAACAATGAAAATGCTCGAAACATCTTCAGAACACAGAGAAAAAATAATAGCATTGCAGACCACTATATTTCCTTTATTCACCGCAACTTTCCAAAAGAAGAACTGAATCAATTTACAATATCTGAGTTGCGATCAGTTGCCAAACAATTAAATATTTCCACTTTACACAAAAGTAAAAATCAATTATATGACGAAATAAGAATGCATGATAATTATCAGTCTTATTTAAGAAATATATAATCAATCAGTCGGCCTCTCTATATAGAGAGGCTTATTTAATAAAATCATTTGACAACAACTGATCTAATTCACTAGGTATATTTTCAATTCGCTTATAACACTCTTCTAATTCTTGACAATATAATTTTATTTTTTTTGCAATATTATTTTGTTGCAATAAGGAAGGTAACGGTATTTCCAAATCCAATAAATCATGAATTGAAACACGCGGAAGTGCTGCCCCTTTTACTAAACTAATTATTCTTTGATTCACAATTTCAGTTCTTAAAATAGCAGCCAAATAAACTGGATTTACCTTATCCTCATTAGGGACCAATACCAATATTTCATTAGAACATATTCCATCATCGATAATATCATTATAAAATATCTTATTAAGATTTGGGCGAAGACGACCAAACAAAATATCTCCCTTTTTAAAAACTTTACTTGATGATTTTATTTCTGTAGCATCTTTAGGGTTGAATCCCACTAATCTTCCAGTTTTTGATTCAATATTCTCTAATCCAACATAATTTATGATAGCTGGTTCGCAAGAATTTCTTCCTTTTCTTTCATAAACAATATCACTCATTTTTACCATAGTATAATCTTCAGATATATTTAATTCTTTTTGCGGCAAAAAAAATTGTATACTCCATGCCTTGCTTAGTAAAAAAGTTTCGTTATCTACAACGTTTACAACCATTACCACCCCTCCTTATCAATAAATGAACAAAATTCGTTTGATACCTCTTTCCAATCAGCTCCGGCAACGATATCCCCCTTATTATCAAATCCAATGTTTTCTATAATTCCTGTAAAAATGTTATACTTTTGATTCGTCTTTTCTTTTGTCGCAATTAAAACAGAAGTTTTAATATTTGCACCAAACGGAGTAAATGTGGTTAATGGCAAACTTATTAATGCTCTTACTTTCAAATTTTTTCTTATCCATTCGCGAACATATTCATAAGATTTATTAACAAAAATACTATCCGGTAATACTATTCCCATTTTTCCTCCCTCTCTAAGCAACTGCACAGATCTTTCAAGTCCAAGAATCTCTAACGGAACTTTTCCCTTCTCTTTCAATAATTCAAATTCACCCAGGTAAGCATATGACTCTTTTTGTAGGTTAGAACCAAATGGTGGATTTGTCATTACCACATCAAACATACCTTCTTCTAAATCAGTATAAGAATCAAATGACAACAATGCATCTGAACATCTTATATTTGAATGTCCATCGCCATGTAATCTCATATCAGTCATTGCAATTCTTACCATTCGTTCACTTTTCTCAATTCCATGAAGTTTATAAAAAATGAATTCATGCTTTGTTTTTTCATCTTTAATGTTCGGAGCCACATAATTAAGGGTTTCTGTCAAAAAATGTGCCGAACCAGAAAAAGGATCAATAATAAGATTAGTTGCATTTGGAGAAATACAATTTACTATAAATCTGATAACTGACAATGGTGTAAAATATTGTCCCATTCCAGAACGAGTCGTTGGTTTATATACATTTTGAAATGCTCTAGCTTTTATATCAATATCCGATTTGGTAAAGTTATACCTCGCAAATAAACGCCCAACCTTATATATAACATTGGCAGACAATGTTATTTTCTCATCAAATACGCCTCTCGATCTTTTATATCCTGGTATTTTTAATGAGAATACTCTAACATCATATTCATTTGCATTTTTATATCTTGTTCTTATATTGACAGCATATTCCTCACTATTTCCATATGAGCGTCCAAAAACATTATCTTCATTTTCCTCATCATATAACTTTGCATATATAAGTTTACATAACTCGTCTAATGCCTCATCCGGATGTAAACCATCAAGATCTCTTAAAAAACAATGTGCTTCAAAAAACACATTTTCAAAATCACCTGTAAGAACCTGCTCTGGTTTTATGATTACATTATTAATATTACTGTAACAAATCAAATCCCTTATAGGAACAAACTGACTTGTCTTCATATTTTTTGTATAAAACAATTCCTCATTTTCTGATATAATTGCAAATAACGAACAATCCTCATCTTCTTTTTCTGAATATCTTTCATACAAATAGCTTAGTTCCTGTTTCTCATTTGCCTTAATATAAAAAACCATAAAAAATGTGGTTCCCGCATTTGTACGAAATACTATTTTTTCAATATTTGAATCCTTTATTTCTGTACAAAGGCTATCTTGCAAGTCATATCCATACTCTTTCAATTTTTCTCGAATGTTCATGAAACACCTCCACGTCCTCTTGTCTATAATTTTACGACAGTCCGTCGCTTTTGTCAATTGGATAATTATTTTAAAAGCCTAAATCTATATATTTCCCATTATTATCATATAGCGATTTTCTACCACTATAACAAAATCTTTCTGTGAAAAACAAGTGCAACATTTTTATAATACCATTCTAATCTAAAAAAACGCAATCGCTGGTAGGAACGTTACCAACGGTTGCGGCTTTAATCATTCATATTCAACCTCTAAGTAGTCCCTTACTACTAAGAATTTTTCCCCACACCTTTGCCTATATCCCGATTCCGCCCATGAGCCTTAGTAGTCGAAACCGTAGTAATTCCAAGGCTTTCTGCCTTATTCTGCCCTGTGTTGCCCCAGTCTGCGAAGGTATGCATTATCATAAAACTGGAGTGCCGTGGCAGATAAATAGTATTTTTATCATTGTTTTGTTTCTCCTTAATTTGCCCGGAAACGCCCTGTTTTGCAAGGTTTTCGGGTGTTTTGTGATAATTTATTTTTTCTATGAAATTACAGTTACTTCTGGATTTTCTTAATTGCATCAAAAACAATTTACTCTTTTTCTGCAATCTCACTCTTACATATTGGACATTCATTCTTTTTATACGAAGTGCCATGATAATTACAATTGTTACATTTAATCTTTTCTGTGCCAATTTGCTTTTCTAAATCAGCAGCAGCCTTATATCCATTTTGCGTTACACGATATAAAAAATTATTTTCTGTAATAATCAACCCATAATACTCTAATTTTGTCAGTGCTTCATTCCATTTTGCAATTGTTCTATTATCTAATGAACTACAATCAACAAAATCAGTTTGGTCTATTGAAATTGAATATAATTCTAAAGACGATGAAACTTGTAATATACCCGAAGCATTACAAACGGTAATTAGTAATGCGATTGCATCTCTACCTAATCTTACAGTTTCCAATGTATCCTCTTGTGTTTTTTGTACATTATATTTCTCCAAACGTAGATTAATTTGTTCATAAACATCATCTATCGGAATATTTCTATCTGAAATAATATGTAAAAACGAACCTATTTCATCTTTTATTCTTGATATCTTCTTCAACTCTTCTGACTGACTACTTACAGTTTCTGGTGGTAATGATTTTATTAACTCAGAAATGTTGTTATATTCATCATTCCAATATTTAATATATGCTAGTTGCTCCTTTGTTCCAAAAACGTTAATGTCATCAGCTAACATTATCATTGTTTTATTCAACCAATCGTCCTCTTTCATAAGTTGAATCACTTCATACATACATGCAACAGATTTTAAGTAATTATCAGAAATAACAAGAATCGCAAAATCTTGTATTCTTATACTCTTCATAAATGTAGTTATACTTTCCCATGCACCAATTTCTTTTGTATCTCTTTTTATTTCTGCTCGTCCAGCAATTTTATCTTCCAATTTGTTGACTATATCAACTTTATCTCTTTTATACGAAATAAAAACTGTAGGTATTTCCATTTTATCCCACCTTCCTATTGTTTAAGATAATTCTGCAAATCGTGACAACATACTAGATGCGCTGATAGCAAATCCTTTTGATTCCTCAGTAAACTCATACTGTCCTAACATTGTGTTATACCTTCTTCCATCATACTGATCTACAAAAATTGCATTATAGAATTTATCTATCATTTCATCAGTTGTTCTTAGCGTTTTTCCTTCCTCTTTTGTAAATGATTCATCAGAATTTAACATATTTCCTAACAAACGATTATCCTCATCAATATCTAATAATTCTTTTAAAGGCTCGCTATTATGTCCATTAATAAATTGATCATATTTCGAAATATCTGCAATTTTTAATCCTATTAACAAAGGTACTATATAAATTAGAATAATTTGTCTGCCCTTACCATCAGGAAATGAAAAATCGTATATTTTTCTATCATGAGTAGGTTCATATACTGCCGCTTTGACTTGAGAATAAAAACGAGTAATTTCTCTTAATTCAAAATTATACATCTTTATGATTCTTTTTATTACTATATCAACATAATATCTAGACTCAAGCCCAATTTCACTATAAAATTTTTCCATATTAGCTGGTGGCATAGAAATTCTCAAGTCAAAAAATCTATCTAAATACCTGCACGAATCAAAACCTACTCCATAATAATTCTTTATTGTATGTTGCAACTGTTCCAAATTAACAGAAAAAACAAATGTAATTCTATCATCAAATATATAATGCTTTATTTGTTCAAGAAGATGAACTGCAAAAGTTGGTTTACATCTATCCAATTCATCAATAAAAATAACTAATCGATTTCCCCTTTCAGCTAACAAACAAGCCAAAAAATCCTTAATTTTTTGTGCTGTATCTTTCTCTTCTTTAAACTTTGCAAATGGATCTTCTGATGTAAGAACATCCTTTATTCCATTAACATTATGACCACTTATTGCCTCTATAATTGCTCCCGCCATTTTAACAATGCTTATATCTGACAATGAAAAATCTATGCTTAGTTGCTTTGTAATTTCATAAATTAATGATAATACGGGTTCCGTATCATTATCATTTTCCCATGCATCATAATACACCGCTACACTGCAATTTTTCTTTTCCCCATCATTCTTAGGAAATGGTAATTTAATTGTAGCTTTTGCTTTAGTTTCTTTATCCATTGTACTTAACGAATTTAACGCATTGATAACCATTTTTGTTTGCTTAACAAAAAATGTCTTTCCGCTTCCCCATCTTCCATCAATTGCAATTGCACTAGCTGATTCTTGTGCTTGCAAAATATCATAAAAATAGACAATATCTTTATTTCTACTGATTGTGTCATTATACAAAGTTTCTATCAAATTTTCTTCTGTAGGTAGTATTTCATACTTTTTCATAAGCGAAACATCTCTCCTTTTATAAATTATTCAATATAGATTATATCTCCAAAGTCGACTTTTTCCCACAAAACTTTCTTAGATTTTGTTGCGACCATCTCTTCAATTGTCATTTCTCTGCTGCTGCTCTTTGGAGCTACGAGTCCCTGCAGTAACAAAGGCTTGTTCATTGAGAACGGTATGAATTTGTTAAGGTGAAAATTTGTTACATCATTTTATGTAACTTTTTATTGTTTTCAAGTATATTTCAAGCTATAATGTAACCGTAGTTCAAAAACTTACGGTAACGCTAATAGTTGCGAATTAACTATTGGAATGAGGTATGATATGCCATTAAACTGGAATGATGAAGCTATTCCATTAGAAGCAGATAAAACAACAGATATATTAGGATTTAAAGAAATCGGTGGTATCGGACAACTGATTTATCATCCTTTCCGATTCAAGAAATATAAACTTGATATTGATAATAATAAAAGCGATGATTATTGCACAACACCATTTTGCCGTCCTGGATATGAACCAATCTTCCCTGAAGAAGATTTTCTTTCTGGACAAGGCCTGCTTGCCAGCCTTTGTAACCTTGCAATGCAGATAAACAGCTTTGATAATAAAATTCCATATACGCAGCTCATTATGGAATGGTGTACAAATAACATGCATCCATATAATATTGATTTCATCTATTCTGAATTGAATGAATCATTTGATATAAATAGCTTCGATGCCGAAATGATAGAAAGAGACGGAACATTCGAAATTAACACTTTCCTAGATGACCTTGGAAAATTATATAATGCAGCCATGTATTATGTTGCTCTCGAATGTGTCTATATTGCCGATGACGAAGCTACATCTGATTTATCCAAGGAAGGAAAATACTTTGAGAGCTACTCATTCTTTGATAAATATAAGCATCCTATCGTTGCAATACCTGATTGCTTAGATTATAAAGATGCAAAAGGAAATCTCATAGAAGAAATGCGAATTGATAATGAGTACATTAAAAATCATCCGGCAGCAAATCCTCCAACCGGAGAATTTGCTACTACACCATATGACGATTACGATGAATTGCTGAATGCTCTTATTGACATAATTCCGGAATTTACCATGAAATTAAAGGTAGATCCCCGCACTAACCGATTAGATTTTTCTACCGATATTAATTCTGTATTTGATATTGCATGGCTGACACTTGCAAGAATGCTTTCCGAAGACCCTGCACCAGAAGATAAAGGGAAATCAGATAATCGTCCAGAAGGCATTATGATTCGTTGTCGAAACTGTGGTAAATTCATAATACGAAAGAGCAACCGACAGGAGTTTTGTGATGCCGAAGAATGCCAGAAAGTTCGAAATGCCCGAAAGCAAAAAGCCTATCGTGAGCGAAAAGCCATTGAAAAGGCTCAAAAAATCAAGAAAAAAGCACATTAATTTATATGATTTGGCGGAAAGGCAAATAGATTATTGTATCTAATGTCAGCCAGATACATGCAATTATGTGCTATGATATTATATAAAATATGTTAAAAGACACCAGAATCCCCCCTATGCAATTTTGCGAAAAAACGTGTGTGAGGGGGCATCGGTCTTTAGGATGAATAGTTACAGATATAATACTCCCCCATGGGGTTAACGGAGGACATACATAATGGCAGATTTAGAAGTACAAGAAAAAGACGGGAAAATATATTGTCCCTTAAAGAAAGCATGGCACGTATCAACACCAGAAGAAAGAGTTCGTCAATATTACATCGCTATTCTTGCTAACAAATATGGGTACTCTCTTGAACAAATGGATCAGGAACTTAAAGTAAATAACTCCAAACGTGGTCAAGGTAAAGCTCGCGCAGATATTGTAATTTGGAAAAGTGAGCAGGACAAAAAAGACAAAAAGGCTGCTTTTATTGTAGTAGAGTGCAAAGCTGAAAATGTTAAGGTTCGAGTTGAAGATTATTACCAAGGATTTAATTATGCTTCTTGGGCACATGCAGAATTCTTTGTAACAACAAACGAAAAAGAAACAAAATATTTTAATGTAGACCCTGCATATTTACCTCAAAAATTAGATGAAGTTGTAGCTATTCCTACTGCTAAAGATGTAGATGATGCTGCAAGAATTGAACAAATCAAAAATCAAACCAAGCTTTTTACACGTGATGAATTCACAAAGACGTTACGCGCTTGTCATAACATAATTAGGAATAATGATAAGCTATCTCCAGAGGCTGCGTTTGACGAAATCAGCAAACTACTTTTCATGAAAATTAGATTCGAGCGTGACAATAAGGGTATGAAAGTATTCACAAAACAGGAATACCTTGATGCTGCCCAAAATCACGAAAAAAATGTTAGACCGGGTCTAAAGGGCACTGACTTATACGCACTCTCTTACATGCAGTTTTTATTTAGAACTACTAAAGAGTTCTTTAAAGATGACAGATTATTTGATGATAAAGACGAAATAAATATCAGAGAGAATAGTTTCATTCAAATCTTGGAGAAACTTGAAACATTTAATCTATCCGATACGCAAGATGACGTTAAAGGAATAGCATTCGAAGAATTCCTCGGAACAACATTCAGAGGCGAATTAGGACAGTTCTTCACCCCTAGAACTATCGTTGATTTTATGACAGAGATTCTTGACCCTCAAGAGGGTGAGGTAATTTGTGACCCTACCTGTGGCTCTGGTGGATTCTTAATTAAGGCTTTTGAATATGTAAGAGAAAAAATAGAGGCAGATATCCGTTCAAAAAAGGATTCCTTAAGACTTTCCATTGAAGGGAATGACTACGATGCTCTTCCAGAAGATAAACAAGTAAAGATAAGTCATTCCATAGATAAAATGCAAGCAGCATTAAATACTGAATTAGATACTGGCATTGAGGGTAGTCGAATGTATCAGCTTTCTAGGAATTGCATTTATGGTACAGATGCTAATCCACGTATGGCTCGTACATCTAAAATGAACATGATTATGCATGGCGATGGTCATGGTGGTGTGCATCATCATGACGGGTTGCTTAATGTTAATGGTATTTTTGAAGAGAGATTTGATGTTATCTTAACAAATCCACCTTTTGGTCAGAATGTGGATAGAGGTCAGCTCATTTCAGAAGCAGATAAATTCACTGACGAAGAAATGAAGAAAAAATATAAGAAAAAATATGGTGCAGCTTACGATGAAGCCCTAAAGCAGGTTGATGACCATATCGGCGAGTCATTACTATCTCTTTACGATTTAGGTAATACTTCTACACTGACAGAAGTTTTATTTATGGAAAGATGCTTACGACTTCTAAAAAAAGGAGGTCGTATGGGGATGGTACTCCCAGAAGGCGTTCTAAACAATAAAAACCTGCAGGCTGTTAGAGAATATTTTGAAGGAAAAGCAAAAATTATTCTGATTTGCTCTATCCCACAGGATGTATTTATAGCTGCAGGCGCAACTGTAAAACCAAGCCTTGTTTTTATGCGAAGATTCACAAATGATGAAGAATCTGAATATGCAAATTGCAAGTCTGAAGCACTTGCTGAAGTAACAGCTTTACACCAAGCAGAAATTGACAAATTAGAAGCCACTATTGCTAAAGCAGATGCTCTCACGGAATCACTTAAAGATGACCTTAAGAAGGCACAGACAAAGCTTAAGCAGGCAAAGAAGGACAAGAAAAATACAACATCAGTTGAGACAGAAATAACAACAATCAAAAAAGAGCAAGCTGACAATAGGCTAAATAAGAAAACTGCTGAAAAAGAATTGAAGGAACTTTATAAGCAGATTGATGAAGAGACCAAACCGGTTGTTAAGAAGAAGTTTGATTATGATATTCCTATTGCAAAGATTGATGATGCTGGAATCACAACGACTGGTGCTGCATCCGAAGGAAATCAGTTACCGCAGTTAGTAGATGAATACTCAGCTTATAGAATACAGAATAATTTATGGCCAGTTTTAAACAATGAAATAATCTATGCCATGAATACCGACGGAAAATATTGTAGGTATATTGGTAGTCAGGAGGTGGTGTTGAATGAGCAATAAACCAGCACTACTTTCAACTGTTCCTTTTTCTTCATTTTCCCAATGGGATGTGAAACAGTTCTTTTTTGCAAAGATACTTTCAAAATATCCCGTGGAGGAATTAGGAAAACATTTAATTCATCAAACAGAAAAAATACAACTATCTGATGAGCCTACCAAAGAATTCACCATATTAGGCGTGTCAAATAAAATCGGTATGTTTGATGGTTCTACTGAAAAAGGAAGCAAAATTAAACAAAAGTACCATGTTGTAAAAGATAATTGGTTAGCCTACAACCCATATCGAATTAATGTAGGTTCAATAGGAATAAAAACACCTAATTTGAAAGGTAGTTATATAAGTCCTGCATATGTTGTTTTTAGTTGTAAGGATACTATTCTACCTGAATATTTGTGGCTGATGATGAAAAGTGATTTCTTCAATAAGCTTATCAAGGATTCGACAACTGGTTCAGTTAGACAAACATTGCATTTTGAAAAACTAGCAGCTATAAAAGCCCCCGTTCCTAACGTGTCTGACCAACAGATAATTCTTGACGCATATCATGCTAAGCTTAATGAAGCAGAAGAAAATATCAAAATGGCTAATGATTACAGCGATGGTTTATTGCTAAGTATTCAAGCTGACGTTTCAAACTTAAAAGATGAGCCACCGAAGACCCCAGAGGCTACAAATCTAGTACAGACCATATCATTTTCTGATATGAACAGGTGGGAAGTTGCTTACATTCTCAAGGAAGGAAAACTTGAAAAAGTGTATAAAAGCTTCAAATATCCTTCTTACGAAATATCACAATTGCAGAAAGAATCTTTGTTTGGTCTATCCTCAAAGGCTTCTTTAACACAAAAAGATGGCATGATTCCGATGTTAAGAATGCCAAACATTGTAAACGGTGAAATAGATTGTAGTCAGCTAAAATACTTACCCAAAAGTAGTGCCACAACGGCTAATGAACCAGATAAATGGTTGTTAAAAAAGGGGGATTTTCTAATCAATCGTACCAATAGCAAAGAGCTTGTTGGCAAATCTGCGATCTTCAATCTAGATGGAGATTATACTTATGCTTCTTATCTTATTAGATATAGATTTGATACAAGCCTTGTGCTCCCAGAGTATGTGAATATTCTATTTATGCTGCCATTAGTAAGGAAACAAATAGATGCTGTAAGTAGACAGACAGCAGGTCAGTGTAATATTAACAGTGATGAAATTGGTGCCATTCGCATCCCTGTTCCTTCCATTCCTATTCAGCAAGAAATAATTAAAAAATACTTTGATGCCAAAGATGGTGCTAACAATTATTACGCTAAGGCCGATGAATGTAAAACCAATGCTCTTATCAATTTTGAAAAAGAAATATTTTAATAAACGGATAAAGCCACAATCCCGGTAGTCTTACTACCAAAGATTGTGGCTTTATCTGTTCAAACTCTTGTATATCTGCCATCGCTTAGTAGTAGGTTACTACTAAGGAATATTCCCAATTTCTCCCACTATTCTGGCTTATCCGCCATGAGCCTTAGTAGTCTAAATCGTAGTAATTCCAAGGCTTTCTGCCATATTCTGCCCCGCGTTGCCACAGTCTGCGAAGGTATGCATTATCATAAAACTGGAGTGCCGTGGCAGATGAAAAATATTTTTATCATTGTTGCATAACCCTACATTTGGGTTTTTCTTGATGTTTCAAACTTTATTCGTTTCAAATAAATTTTACATTATGGAATAGTCTTGTTCATTTTCGCATAATATTATATAAAAAATGTTTAAATTCCAATATAATTCTTTAGATTTTATGCTCCTCTCTATCAAATCCGTTAGCCCTTTCAATTGCTTTGAAAATAATTTTCAATATAACTTTCCAAATTAAAAGTAATCAAAACGCAATGAAATTTTTCAGAATTACTTACATTAGCTTACTAATTTTTTTCTTTGTGCATCGTACCGTTTCTTTATCTGCTTCTTTAATTCGTCTTTATTACTTTGCAATTGTAGGCTATTTTCATCAGAAAGTTTAATTTGTGTCTCTGTAATCAAATCAAGTAGAATATTATCCATCTGCGGATTATTTCCAAAATACCACATATCATAGTAAAATTCCAGTTTTGCTAATATTAGTTTTAAAATATCTTTTGAATCCTCTTCGTTGATATAATTCCTAATAAATATTTTTTTGTTTCCATTGCTAATATCACAAAGAAGAAACGATAACATAAACCTAGTAAATTTCTTATCCTTGTTTGCTTGAATCAACTCAGAAATTACAACTTCCAATTTCGGAGTTCCTACATTATCAACTAAACTAAACTGAATAGCTACAGGAAGAACAATTTTCAATAAATCTAAAACATTTTCTTTTATCTTTTTATATTCTTCGTCTGTTAAATCAGGATGCTTTTCTTTTAATTCCTCTGGCAAGTCTTCTTTGGTCTTACTTTTTAAAAATTCTGAAAATTCATTCATAATCAATCCAAATTGGAAGTTCATTCCCAACATATAGTTTTCTAAATGAATCTTTTTCTGATCTTTATCAGCTGTTTCTGCATTTTTGATAACATTTCCATAAATCAAAAGTAAATCCATAAAAGATTCACTTTCTTCTATAGAACTAATTTTAGTAATATTCATAGGCGATGTTTCTCTATATGCAGGTAGTACTCCTTCTAATTCATCTGCCTCTTCTATAGAACACCTACTTCTTGTTATCGCTTCTATATATTCTTTTCTATCCATGTTGAATTCAATACCTATACTTAGTTTCTCTATTTCATCCAATATATCCATATTTTTTAAAATAGTATCTGTAATCTCATCATTCAAACTATTTAATAATTTTGAACAATCTTGAACTATTCCCGAATAGAATGATAATTCATGTGCGAAATTAACTCGATTTCCTTTGGCGGTCATTAAATCATATAATGTTTGATCAATAACAGCGTATGAAGCAAGACAGTATTCCATAATGCTTGTATTACTAAAATATACATAATCTCCAGTGATATATAATATATTTTTTTCAAAAAATATTACATCAAATTTTGATTGTGATTTTTTAAATCCCTTTTTGTTATGGTATTCATCAACCAAATGATTAAATTCGTTAATAGTAAAAAAATACTCATCTTTCTTGCACATCTCATATGCTAAATATCCAAGAAAATGCTGCTTAACATCATAATCATATTCACTTCTCTGAAATCCTTCAAATGAAAACTTATCTAAAACCGTCTCCAAATAAGTTCTCATAACTTTCCCTTCATTAACAGGAACAAAATTTCTATCAACATCCCAAATAGTCATAAATACAGCAATATTAAATGGAGTCATTGCAAAATTAATATTGTTGCAGTATGTTACGATTTTATTCGTCATTTCATTTGCATCAAATCCCTCCTTACCTTTTCCCCATTTAGTAATCATTTCTCTAACTTGTCTTTTTCCAAAACATTCTAAATATACCGGCTTGTATTTTACACCAAAATCTGGAAATTCCTTTAAAGTATATGTCTGATAAAACCTTTGTTCTGCGGCAAAGATGAATCTATTATTAGGAAAGGCTTTTGCAAAGGCTTGAATCCAAGCAATATGGTCTGCACTTGACATATTAACATTATCAAAAAGACAAATAATCTTCCCATTTGATAACATATTTCTCACCTGATTTTTTGTAATAGGCACATCAGATGATATGTTATTAAATATGAAATTTTGACAGGCAAATAAAATCCTATCATGTCCTTTATTAAGTTTGATCATATCAATATATACTGGTATTTGTTGACTTTCAATACTTGTATGTAAAATTCCAAACCTTTGTAATATTGTTGTTTTACCACATTCTTTCTTTCCGATAAGCAATATATTATCAGAGCCATTTATTAGCTCTGTTAAAAGAACTGGAATTTCCTTTTCACCTTCTTTTCTGGTTAGTTCTGTACGCTCATACTGAGATTTTTCAAATATTGTAGGTTCAACAAAAAAATCGCCTATTTTATCAGGGGAATAGCTATCAATATTCTTCAACATAGTGTATTTTTCTGTAGCCTCTTCATAATATTTTCTAAGTTGCAATTTCAAATCATATTCTACAGTTTTAACTTCATCATAAGCGGTAAGCTTATACTCTGCTTTACCATTTTCGTTAATCCTCAGAGCCTTATCAAAATCCTCTCTTGGAGATTTCAAATATTCTCTCGAATAAATACAACATATACTTAAATCCATATCAATATCCAAAATAGCGTATCCTGAATAATAACAATCTATAGGGAAAAGTTTTCCTGATGTATTATATATAGTTTTATATTTCTGAGTACAAATTTGCTTATCATCTAAATCGTGAACATGTCCTCGCAAAACTAAATCAAAATAATTCAGTTTTCTTTCTACATTAGTCATTTCCAAATCAGACAACCAATCCAACGGATGATGCATTAAGCATATTTTCAAATCTGTATCCTTGATATTGTTATACAATACTGCCACTTGTTGCTCACCAACGAGCATTTTACCTCTTTCTTTAAAACCTGCACCTGTTGACCTCCATGCCGAATCAAGTCCTACGATTCCTATATTAATGTCATTTATATTTTTCTTAATTGAGTATCCAAGCATCCATTTTTCTGCATTTGGCACATATTTTTCATACATATAATCATAGAAATATTTCAGTCTATTTTTATATTCAGCTTCCATATTACATATAGTATCATTAACTTCTTCTATAGAAGACATTAAAGCCAAACCTTTTTCTGTAATTGTGGCAATTTTATTTTTATTTACCTCATGATTTCCTGGCACAATAATAAACTCTTCTTTAGTTAATTCTGTTGCTTCAAGTAAAGGCTCAATAAAATGTTCTTCTGCTAATTGAATTTGCATTTCATCATCAAATGCTTTATCACCTCTGTCAATTAAATCGCCGGCAAAACAAATCAAGTCTATAGTAATATGATTTTCATCCTTAACTTTCCTTATGTCATTGACCAATTTCCCCACTAATAGATCAATTTCTGATATTGATGAAGCATTAATATGTACATCTGATAAATGCAAAATTCCAATTTTTCTCATATATGAATCCCTTCCTCTAATTCTGAAATTAGATTTTTTCTAAAGTAATTTCCCTTTATATCATTGAATTTCTCTAGTTTTAAGTTTATCTTCCAAACATTTAGTTATCCAACCTTAAAATATTAAACATACTTTAACTAATTATTTCTTATTAAAATTGTATACAAAAACGCCTAAATACTCATATGCCACTTTACACAAATTTAACAAACTATCTATTGCGCCAACCATATATCTATGTTCCAAGAAATATTTGAAATTTCTTTAATAGTCATAACCCCAATTAACAATTATTACATTTTCCTAGTATAAATGAATTTGATTTTGAAAATTGTAATATTCAATCCCATGAATCGTAATTTTCTTTGCAAATAGCACGAATATATCATTAATTTCTCTTATCTGATATAGTTTTCTAAAATGCATTAAGTGTCAAAACAGGAAACAACTTTTTAACTTTTGAAGCTTTTATCTACCTTATATAGACTGCAAATTTTTTCTTCTAATTTATATACCATAAATATCAAACATCAAGTCAAATTCACTTGTTTCAGCTATGATTACTGTAACATCAATATTTATACTAATTTACACCTTTTCAATACATTTTAACAAAACACTTCAATCATATAAAGTTATACCAGCTCCAATTACTTTTTCTTGATAGTTTTTCAAATCAGTTACATATTATAGCCAAAAGAAGCAAGATAAGTCTCATACCTTTACTATTCTAATTATTCTTATCCAATCTTACAAAAGTAAAAATATAAAAATATTTTACATCAAAATTTTCAATGTCATAATCAATTAACACTTATTCAAATTTTTCTAATCTTTATTCTAACAATAGTTGTCCTATTCCATGTTTTATATTTTAATTTTTCTTAATAAATTGTTTAATTATGACACACAAATTTGTTTATGCTTTAGCTTTTTATTATGTTTATCTCTTTACTATATTTTTATGCAATGTCTATATTCACAAAATTAAATTTCAAAACCCTTTATAATCACTTTATTCATTTAACGTATCAACTATAAAAATAATTATATCATAAATTTCAAATTTTAAAAAGTAGCAAAAATAAAAAACCATATTTATACAATATTCATTATTTTTACTTAAAAATTAAATTCATCGATTGTTCATGTCAATTCTACCTATTGAGCAAACATAAATTCCGCATACATAATCGGAAATTCCTTATTGTGTTGGCATTATAAAAAACTGAGACGTCTCCTACATAATGTCTGTCGTCAATAATTCCCCATATTGCACAAACACTCTGTATTCAGAAACAAAATTTGGCAATTCACTAATATATTTCCTGATCTCCATTTGTAGACCTAATACTATCTTTTTTATTTCTTATTTCGGAAATTCTAATGGTATATATGTATTTATACAACTTCTTTTAGCATAAACATCCACATTTCCTAACTTCCATTCATTCCACTCTTTTACTTGATTCTTAGATTTATCATATACAATTCGAACTTCTTTCTCACTTTCGTAATGAGATGACTTATACTTTTCTGGATTACCATATTTCAATTTAATGTATTCTATAAATACATCCATTAATTTCCCACCATTACTTGTATTGCATTCCATCATATTTTTATAAACATTCTCTATTTCAGGCTGTATTAAATCAGAATTAATATATGTTACATTATAATAATTAATCATTTTTTCATCATTTAATCGATTAAATTCTAACTCGTCAAATCCTATGGCAATTCCTCGTCCATTATCTGCATATGAATTCCATTGACTTACAGAATCCCCATCTCTACTAAAGCATGCCACATAGTATGGATCCGTGCCTAAACAATGAGTATATGTTTGAAAATATCCTTTTATGCGAGCTAAATTTAAAAAATCATTAAGTTTTCTATTCTTTCTGTTGTCATATTCTCTTAACTTTTTGCAAAATATCTCATATATACTTATCTCTTTATTTGAATCATTCATATTTCGAATGCTCGTTAACCATAATTGTTTGTTTTTTAATATTGATAATCCAGTCATCGTATCACAATAATAATATACAATATTACTTCCTGCCATTTAACTTCTCCTTAATATCATTCAAAATTTTCAAAGCATATATTATTCATTATTAATTTAAAAATAAGCAATGTCATGCTATATCTTTATTATAAAATATATTAGTTTGCGATTCCACCACATCCACTACATAAAGCATAATTATTCATCTAAACACTATAGCCATACCGTCTCCTAATGTTGTATACTATTTTAAATCAATAATTTTTTATTAATTCACAATCACAGGTAAGGAGATTTACATGGAATTATTTCAGAAAAAAATAGGTCCTGTTTTCTTAAAAGAAGACAGTGATGCTACTGTTTTTATAAATAAAATGCATCAATTAGAAAGCAAAGCAACCTCACCAGAACTCAAGCAAGAAATTCAAAAACAGATTAAACTCGCATCATATGGAGCAATAGGTGAACAAAACATTGCTTATGAACTTAAAAATAGTGGTATGGATATGTATATACTTCATGATATCTGCCTTGAACATGAAGACCTAACTGCACAGATTGATTACATCATAATTACAAGAAAGAAAATCTTTATAATAGAGTGCAAGAATCTTATTGGAAATATAGAAATAGATAGTCAGGGAAATTTCATTCGAACATATGAGATGTTTGGAAAGAAGGTAAAAGAAGGTATATATTCGCCTGTAACACAAAATCAACGCCATTTAAATGTATTGAAGGCTTGTAGAAAAGAAGCAAAAGGCAATTTTATAACAAAAATGGCTTTTGAACATTACTTTGATGATAACCACAAATCACTAATTGTTCTTGCAAATCCTAAGACCTACTTTAATTACAGATTTGCTCCAAAAGAATTAAAAAATACGGTTATTCGTGCAGATCAATTAGTTGCTACAATTAAAAAGCTTAATTCTGAATCAAAAGATTCTTCTTATACAGAAAAAGAAATGCGCGAACTTGCTGATTTTTATCTTAACGCTAACAAACCAGAGCGTTCCGATTATTCAAAAAAATATGAAGAAATGTTAATAGAAGTAGAAAATACGCAAAATATTGAACAACAAAATAACTCCAATATTGATGTAAAGGCAGTAGAGTCATCTAATATAACAATTTCCAATAATACAGATGAAAAAGACATACACACATCTACAAATTCAGAATGTTCTGATAAAATATGCCCTAAGTGCGGTTCTAAACTCATATTGCGTAAAGCTTCCAAAGGCAATAATGCTGGCAAGAGTTTTTGGGGATGCTCTGCTTTTCCTAAATGCAGATATACCGAAAATGCATAATATAAAAACAGACAACTTATCAATCAATTATTATATAAGGCTATCTCTCAAAGATAGCCTTATATAATAAATATGTTTCTTATTAAAACCTTACTGATTTACGATTATGTACCACTCAAAAATTATATTTCTGCCACATTATGAGCACTACACTCCCATATCTTGTTATATAACTCACAGAACAAACCATTATATTACTTTTATGTTCTTGATATTTTCTTTTATTTTCCCATATCTATACGATGTAATTTCTAAGAAATTCTTTATATCCTTATCTTTATAACCATTTGCTTTATAAAACAAAACTATAAACTCTTCTTTAGTTACATGCGGATAATATTTCTTAATCTCATTATACAAATCAATATACTTATAATCTTTTTCTATTTCTTCAAATAAATCTATTTCTGAATCAATATTATATAATGTATCAAATTCATCATCAGTACAGTAATAATGTATTGCTATATAATTTATCCATCTTTTTTGCCTGTGTCTATTTCGTATTTCAGTTTTAACCTTAAAATTTATACTTGCATATAAATATGTATCATACTTACATTTTCTTGCACTATTGTATGTCATAATTGTTTTCCATGCAGTTTCATTTGCTATAGAATAAAAATCATCATAATCTAAATCATAAATTTCTTCACCCGTTTTACTTAAAATACTCCTTGTTATTTCTTTCAAATGTTACATATTATTTCGCATATAGGGTTCTAACATTTTCATTTGTTCTTCACTTAAATTGTTCATTAAATGCTATACCCTTTCTTATTTTTTCTTCCCAACAACACATTAATTCTCAAATATAAGTTATTTCTCATTTCAACATCATTCAATTCATCTAATGTACATAAAGAATCTTTTGGCATTACCATAAGCAAATCAGAATAAGTATTATATTTAAGATCAATTTCGTTTATTTTTGTCTTTATATTATTTCTATCTATAGGTTGTTGCAAAAACACTTTAATAGCAGATATTATATCTTCTTCTAATTCCGTTATCTGCTTTTTATTCTTAAGTTCTTCTAAAACACTATTTAAAACAATATCCCTTTCATCCATATTTTTATCCTCCAATCTTGTATATATACTTATACTACTACTCCTCATATACAAAATTTGTCAAATTATGTCGACAATGAATGTTATTTGCAATAATTTGTAAAATTATATTTTTTCTTGATTATTCTTTAAGAATTTAATATGACTGAGTAAAGTCTCACGACTGGAAAAGGATGCTCGTTTCTTTTTTATTTTCACCAATTCTACAATATATAAAAAACAGCACCCCAACAGTACCCATCTACTGCCGAAGTGCTATCCACTCCATCAATTATTCCATTAAAATCTACCCAAATATACTCATCAGATTGGCCACAACCAGACCGCCGCCGGTTCCGATGACATAGCCGAGAAGCGCCATCATGATACCAACCGGTACGAGGGCATTAGAGTATGCGCCGGCGAGGACCGGTGCTGTTGCTGTTCCACCGATGTTTGCGAGGGAAGCAACACTGCATGTGAAGATGTCGAGTTTCAATATCTTCGCAAGTGCAATCATGATTGCCACATGAATAAGGAGGATTACGAATCCTGCGAGAAGCCATATTGGGGCATTGCCGACTGCTCCGATGTCTGCTCTTGAGGCGATTAAGGCAATGACTATATAAAGCATTACATTTGAAATCTCCTCAGTTCCCTTTATCTTGCCAAATGGTGTCAGGGCGAATATGATACCAAGCACTGATACGATAAGGACTGTCCATGTTGTGCTGTCAAAGAATGATAAATGTGCATTAATCATGCTGCCAAGTTCCATTGAAACTGCCGATACTAAGAGGCCTGAACCGAGCAGAAGAATGATGTTCTGCCATACGAGAGGCTTTGTGTTGGCTTTTGCTTCCTCTTCAAGTGCTGCTCCAACGCCGTCGATTATGCTTGTGTCTGCCTTTGTCCATTTGTTGAACTTCTCGTGATTTCCGATTGCCCACAGAAGGAACATTACATAAAGTGTCGCGCAGATTGAATCCATAACAAGGGCGTAAGCCATTGTTGCTTCGTCAACATCAAGTGCTGCCTGGATTGCGAGCATATTGCCGCCGCCGCCCATCCAGCTTCCGCACAGTGCGCCGAGCGCTTTCCATGAACCTGCGCCTAAGAGCTGATGGAATATCGCATATGAAACGAAGAATCCAAGTCCGATTGACAATGTTGCTGCAAAGAAACCGATAAGCATTTTAGGTCCAAGCTTGATGATTTTCTTCAAGTCACAGCGAAGCAGCATTATGAAAAGCATCGCATATAATATCGGGTTCTTGACTGATTTGTACACAGCGCTTGTTGCACTAAGGTCCCACACTTTCATTGTGCAAAGGAGCATAAGCCCCAGGTATATAAGTACAATCGGCGGTGCAAAATTAAAGAACACCTGTGCCTTTTTCCCTTTAAAAATCTTAGGCAGATTTACTAATACTGCGGCTGCAAATATAAGTGCCGCAAGGTATAAAAATCCATCTTTTATCATGTATAAATTCTCCTTATGGTTAATCTATAACATATTCTGCCCATTTTTCTGTAGTATATAACTAAATTTGCGGAAGTAAATGTCGTGCAATCTGTCGTCACTCATTCACTCCCGCAAATTTAGTTATAAACTTTTAAGTATCTCCATCAGATATTCCCAAGTCCGCTCCACTGAAGCCACGTCCATACACTCATCAGGCGTATGCACACTTTCAAGTGTCGGTCCAAATGATATCATATCTACTCCCGGCATTTTCCCGGCAAGTATGCCACATTCGAGTCCGGCGTGGATTGAGGTCACTTCCGGTTCGTGGCCGTACACATTTGTAAAGCTCTCAACGCATGTCTTTCTTAACTGCGAATCACTCTTATATTCCCACGCAGGATAGTCCGACATTGTGACTACTTTCCCTGACAAATGTTTTACAAATGTGGTGACTCTCTCAAGCAATAATTTCTTTCCAGCCGCTGTATTGCTTCTTATAAGATATTTGTACACAAGCTTGTCTGTGTCGAAGTACGCAGTTCCAAGATTGAGAGAGGTCTGCACCATGCCCTTAATCTCCTGACTCATTCTGTACACACCATCAGGACTTAACCAGAGGGCATATATTACATTTGCAGTGCTATGAGAATTGAGAACCTTGTCTGCTACAATGTCTGTCTTTTCAAGCTCAATCTTAGCATGTGGCTCTGTCGCTCTGATTTCCTGCATCCACACAGCCGCACTCTCTTTGATGCTTTGTTCAAATGTTGTGGCATCGCAGCTTCTGACACTTACAACTGCCTTTGCTTCTTTTGGAATTGCATTTTCCTTGCCGCCACCTGAAAGCGACACAAGACGGAAATCTGCTACCCCGTTGGCATGTGAAAGTAATGAAGCAAGCAATCTTATAGCATTAGTGTGCTGTTTGTGAATCTCAACACCGGAATGACCACCGGCAAGCCCGCTTATCTTAACCTCAAAGCAGACCTGGCCATTTCCTGCAGCATCTGATGCATTGTCATCCTGCTCTCCACCTGACACCCAGCCCACTGCGTCCTCATACACAACCGGAATGTCACACTCAGCCCTCACACCTCCAGCACAGCTTACATACAATATTCCCTCATTTTCAGAATCAATATTGATAAGCCTCTTTGCTGTAAGGTCAGAAGTATCAAGGTCTCTTGCGCCAAGCATTCCAATCTCCTCATCACTTGTAAGCACTGCCTGTATCGGAGGGTGTGCAATTGTATCTGATGCAAGTACTGCCAGTATAAATGCAATTGCAATTCCATCATCAGCGCCAAGAGTAGTGCCGTCAGCCCATACCACCTTGCCATCGGTGCAGGTCTTAATGCTCTGTACACTCATGTCAATATCGCAATCCGGCTCTTTCTCACACACCATATCAAGATGTCCCTGCAAAATCACAGGCTCACAGTCCTCATATCCAGAAGAACCAGCCTTAAATATAACAACATTATCAGACGTATCCTTCCTTGCCTTAAGTCCATGCAACTTAGCAAACTCCAGACAATAATCCGCAATCATCCCGGTATTCCCTGAACCATGCGGAATCGAGCATATTTTTTCAAAATAAGAAAACACCTCACCAGGTGACAATTCATTTAACTTCATAAAAAGCCTCCTAAACCTACTTTTTGATCAATTTTCACAATCTGATAGGTCTTTTTTACATTGTTAGTTGGTTTATTATGCTTCTTTCCCCCTTAAATGCCTACTAATTCATCATATTTAGCAACATTAGTAGGTTTTTTCCTTATACGTTTACAATATTAAACATCTCTTGTCAGTCAAAAAACCTACTATTCTCGCATAAATCATAAATTTAGTAGGCAATTTTCTTTTTTCTCCACTATTTTCATCATAATTTCTTCTAAATAAACCTACTAATTCATCACATTTAGCAACATTAGTAGGCTTTTCCCCACTTATGCGCTGATTTCATGTGCTATTTGATACTATCCCAAATGAACAAAGCCCCACAACATACACCAATAACAGCACCTGCAGTGCAACGCCCAGGTGTGTCCGCACACCACCCCTTGAAGGGCAGTCGCCACATACACCCGCCTGAACTTTCCAGATTAGCCAGACACCCTCTGCTGGTGGGAGTGCGAGGCAGATGCTTGAATAATGACGAGCTGTGTAGAAGTTAATGCCGCCAGATGCAAAAGTTCAGTGCGCGAAAGCTCGTTCAAGCGAAGCGCGTTTGCTTTCGCACATTGTAAAAAACTCTGCAGCTGGCGGCATATACTTCTACTAAGCGAGGAATACTGAAAGCAGATGCCCCGCACTCCCCACCCGCAGAGCAGGCTGTCTACACCCTATACATGTAATATTTCATGAGCCCTATGTGACAACGGTTTCTCAAAATACTCCTCATAGCACTGCTTAACCGATGGATTCTCATGTGAGAATCTAATATTATCGCGCTTATCAAGCCCGTACAGCACATGACGTCGCTCCTCAACCATCACAGCATCTTCCTTGTAAGGCTGTCCGCCGCCGTTGATACAGCCGCCCGGACAGGACATTATTTCAACGAAATCGTAGTGAACTTCGCCCTTCTTTATTGCATTCATAAGGTGTCTTGTATTGCCAAGCCCACTGGCAACAGCTACATTTATACTTGTTCCATTAAGGTCAAATGTTGCTTCCTTCCAGCCCTCAAGACCTCTCACTGACTGGAACGCATCCGCGTCAGGATTATTTCCTGTCACAAGATAGTAAGCACTTCTGAGTGCCGCCTCCATAACACCGCCTGTTGCACCGAATATAACGCCAGCACCTGTTCCTTCACCTAAAGGATTATCAAACTCGTCCTCATCAAGTTCTTCCGGCTTTATGAAAAATGCTTTGAACATTCTTTCAACTTCTCTTGTTGTAAGAACTGCGTCAACATATTTGCCGCCGTCCCATGTACACTCGTCCTTTTTTGCAAGACAAGGCATGATTGACACACAGAATATCTTCTCCGGGTCAACCCCAAGCTTTTCTGCATAATACGACTTTGTTATTGCACCAAACATCTGCTGTGGTGACTTTGCTGTTGAAAGTCTGCCTGCCATCTCAGGGAACTCGCTCTTTACGAATTTCACCCATCCTGGACAGCATGATGTGAACATTGGAAGTCCTGACTCCTTGATTTCTGGAAGCCTTTCAAGAAACTCGCTTCCCTCCTCCATAATTGTCATGTCTGCTGCAAATGTTGTGTCAAATATATAATCAAATCCTATTCTTCTAAGTCCTGCAACAAGTCTTTGTGCTGTCGCATATTCCTTAGACATACCAAAATCTTCGCCCCATGCTGTTCTTACTGCTGGTGCAATCTGTACTACTGTAATGATATCCTCATTTTCAATTGCATCAAGCACGATTCCGACATCGTCTCTTTCTGTAAGTGCACCTACAGGGCAGTTGCTTACACACTGACCACAAAGTGTACATGCAGTCTCCGCAATGTTCTTGTTTGCACGCACATTTACAGTTGTACGCGAACCTGTATTTACAACATCCCATATGTGCATTCCCTGAATATTATCACACACTTGCACACAACGCATACATTTGATACATTTCTGGGCATCTCTGATAAGTGGAAATGTTTTATCCCAATTATCTTTTTCTAAGATTGAATCATATGGCATCTCTGATATATTAAGTTCATTGGAAATTGACTGTAACGCACAGTTACCACTTCTTATACATGTACCACATTTGTAATCATGCTGTGAAAGTATGAGCTTTACATTAGTCTTTCTTGTTGTACGCACTTTTCTTGAATTAGTGTAGACAACCATGCCTTCTTCTACGAAGTTATTACATGCTGTAACACATCTGTCAGTACCTTCTACTTCAACAACACATACACGACATGCACCAATTGCGTTGACTTCTTTGAGATAGCAGAGTGTAGGTATTGTCTCTCCTATTGTTTTGGCAGCTTCAAGAATGGTAGTTCCTTCTTTTACTGATACAGCTTTACCGTTAATTGTTAAATTTACCATTGTTTCTCTCTGCCTCCTCTGAATGAACCAAATCCAAAATGATCACATCTTAAGCAGCGTCCAGATTCCTGACATGCTTCCTCGCATGAAAATCCATATTCAATAGGTTCAAAGTCTTTCTTTCTGTCTGCGGCATCACGCAGTGCAACCTCAACTCGTCCGCAAGGTACCTTGTCCTCATATCCGGCATAAGGTATCTCTACATCTGAAGTTATCTCGTGATGGTAGCCAAGATATTCATCAATGTTGGCTGCCGCAACCTTTCCGGCTGCTATAGCCCTGATTACTGTTGCAGGTCCTGTTACGCAGTCTCCTCCTGCAAATATTCCTTTACGTTCTTTAATCTCACTTGTATCAAGTGCCTCAATTGTTCCTCTCTTGACTGTAACGCCATGCTCCTCAAAATATCTTGTCTCGATACCCTGTCCGATGGCAACTACAATAAGGTCGCAAGGAATAAGAACCTCGTCCTTAGCTGCAGTCTTAGGTGATGGTCTGCCACCTTTTATCCTGCTTATCATCTGTGGCTGAACCCATAAACCAACTGCTGCGTCATTTTCATCTTTCTCTATTCTAACCGGTGACATAAGTTCAAGAACATCGCAGCCCTCTGCCTCTGCACCTTCAACCTCTTCCGGAAGTGCCGTCATGTCGGCTTTTCTTCTTCTATATACAATGCTTACTTTCTCAGCACCTAATCTTACAGAAGAACGGGCAACATCCATTGCTACATTTCCACCGCCAATAACAACCACTCGCTTGCCGGTATAGTCAGGCATTTCATCATCACCAATTGCACGAAGCATTTCTACTGCTGATGTTACGCCTGTTGTAGCATCCTCACCATCAATTCCAATCTTCTTGTCTGCATGTGCTCCGATAGAAATGTATACTGCATTATATTCTTTATTAATATCCTCAAGCGTAATGTCTGTTCCTACGCTTATATTTTTCTTAACTTCTATTCCTGTAGACAATATAGCGTTAATCTCCGCATCCAGCTTTTTTCTTGGAAGTCTGTAGTTAGGAATTCCATATCTTAACATTCCACCAAGCTGCTTTCTCTGCTCAAATATAGTAACCTTATGTCCCATAAGAGCCAGATAATATGCGGCACTGAGTCCTCCCGGACCACCACCGATTATTGCAACCTTCTTACCTGTTGGCTCATTACATGCCGGAACCGGAACATCACCGGCATTATCAACTGCCATTTTCTTAAGTCCCCTGATGTTGACCGGCGCGTCAATAAGTGTTCTCTTACATCTGTTTTCACATGGATGCTCACAAATGTATGCGCATGTTGTAGGCATTGGATTGTCTCTTCTTATAAGACGAACCGCGTCTGCATATCTGCCTTCATGCACAAGTGCTATGTATCCCGGTATATCTACTCCTGCCGGACATGACTTCACACATGCAACCGGCTGGTTACTGTTACATGAACAAAATCCTCTCTCAATATGTGACCTGAAATCATCCTCGCAGCCATCAATACATTTTAGTACAAGCTTTGCTGCCTCATATCCGATTGCACAGTCAGCGGAATAATAGATTCCCTCTGCTGTAAGCCTGATAACATCAAGAGTTTCCTCTGTTGCGTTACCATCAAGCACATCATCAAAAAGTCTCGCAAGCTGCCTGAGTCCCACACGGCATGGAACACATTTGCCACATGACTGTGCAAGACACATTTTTATAAATGACCTGGTAAGGTCGATAGTACACAGTCCCGGTGGACTTGCTACTATTCTTCTCTCCAAATCCTGATATAAAGACTCCATTGTAACCTGAGCCTTATCCTTGGTTATAATCGTTAATCTGCTCAATTTCCGCTCCATTTCTGCATATTGCGTATGTCGTATTACTGCTCGCCAGTATACCGCTTAGGTAGTTCTATGTAACATTTTACACAATAAATGTTAATTTGAAAAGGAAGGTTATTTTTTTCACACAATAACCTTCCTTCATCCATTACTTATGGTCGCACTTCATGCACTGGCTCGTTTCTTTGTCAGTTTCTTTCTTGTAAAATGCGCATGACCAGTCGCATATACTTTGCAATATCGGCATTACAGATAAGCCCTTTTCCGTAAGTGAATATTCAACTCTTGGCGGAATCTCGTCATATGATTTCCTTGAAACAATATCATCAGCAATCAATGCTTTTAATGTTGTTGAAAGAACTGCATCTGTAATATTCACCAGTTCTGCCCTTAACTCACTATATCTTAATGTCTTCTTATCCGCCAGAACACATATAACTCTTGATTTCCATTTGCCTCCAAATACTTCCAGCCCGTATTCCAATGGACATCTGATATCTGATTCTAATTTCTTGTGGTACATACATCTCTCCTTTGTTTTTGGCATTTCTTTATAATATCATAATAACAATTATTTTAAAATCAAGTGTGTATGTCAGATTTTTATATATTCATCGTCATATATGGTGGAATGCAGATAATTCCATCTTTCACGATTAAATTTTTTGGATGAATAATATAGCTTTCGTATTCGTTTTTCCCAAATTCTTCGCAGATGGTAGACTTTCCCATACGTCTGGCGCCTTCTGTCAGTAAAGCTTTTTCCCCTAACATTCATTTTTCCATTCCAGTAGTTTTTTATATATTTTTCTTTTTAATATCATGGTTCCTCCAGATTATGCGCATATATGTTAGTTCTAATTTTTATGATTATACGCACATTCTAAACAGGTTTTGAATTTATTTGCAGGGAGGCTTTTATATGTCAATGAATGGGAGAAACGTATAGACTTCAAAAAGGCGGCAAATCATCTCAACATATTGTTGATGATTTGCCACCTCGACTTTTAACACTGATACCGTATCCACACCGCATCACTGTCAAATTTTTTTAGAAAGATAGGAAAGTTCATCCGCTGCAGTTTTTCGGGTTATCCCTGTCTTTACATCTTCTGTTTGCTCCACAACCTGCTTTTCTGTGGTTTCCTTAGCATTATTTTTCCGTATATTACCGGTATAAGCATTTGTGTAAATATTAGAGTAATTGTTTACACCTGTAACTGCCATACTAACATCTCCTTTCGTATTACAAAGCTTTCATTACCTTTTATTAGCATAATAATCCCAAATACCATTAAGCATTTTCCGATTACCATCTGATACATTCAGATTTAGCCTTAAATCTTTCCAATCACCCAAATACTGCTGCGATAATTTCTGGTTATCCGACTGGATGGCGGATAAAAATGCCTGATATGCCGAATTTTTGATAACCCCCTTTTCTTTAGATTTTGCAGTATTTTCCTGGTTCTCACCTATGTTCTGTTCATTTGCTGTCTGTTCACTTTCTTTATGGTAAACTACCGATGGTGTAAAATCCTGTAATTCTGACCAGATTTCTGTGGAAGTTGCCATAAAATTACTGTGGTTTTCATATGCCTGATTCAGCATATCCAGTTCTTTTTCTTTGGTCAATTCCTCAATTTTGCCCGATTCTGTCACATAATACTCCAGCTCATAATCTTGTTCCGCATATTTTTCTTCAATGCTGTTTTTCATTTTGTTATATGCTGTCGCCATTCTGTTTACATAATGTTCAAAGGAATCGGACTTTACACTCTCTGTATCTTCTTTGACAAATATATCCGTCACTTCCCTCTCAAAACGGTTCTGATAATCCATAGAGCTGACAGAAGATAAATACCTAAATCTCTCCTGCCCCGTTTTAGAAATAGATACTGTATCTGTATACTGTGTCATTTTCTTTTCTAAATCTGCTGGAAAATTTTGCTTCGTATTTTTCCTGCTGTTATGTTCGATTGCAGAATATGTAATATTTGTATTATTGTAAATCTTCATAGCTGTTTCCTTCCCAGATAAATACCATTAGACTCTAATATCAATCGGCACATACCTTTTAATTGTCTCTGTTTGTACCATTTCTGCTGCCTCTAAACTATCTGTAACAAGCTGCTCCTGCAAAACCTCGTCTGGAAGTTCTTCCATATTCTCCACAGTTTTTTCCGTCATCTGCTCTGTCATTTCTTCGGTTGTCTCCGAAAGTTCGTCCATGATTTCAGACATCATGCCCTTGTTTTCCTCTGTTCCAAGAGCTTCATCCACCATTTCTTCCTTTCGTTCTTCTTCTGTTTTAGGCTTATTCCTCTCAGCAGCTTCCGCAATCTTTTCGCCATGTTCTTCTGCCTCGTCCATGACATGAAACATCTGCGAATTATTATACTCCTGATTTGCTGCCGCAATTTCATTCTCATAATTATGAAACATTTCCAGCTTTTCAGAGATTTCTTCCAAAGTGTCAGCCTTTCGGTTTTTCAGATTTTCTTTTTGTGCTTCAAAAAAAGCCACCTTATTATCCCGTTCCTGCTGTCGCTGCAATTTTTCCTGTGTACTTTTCAACATATTAGAACTATTAAATCTATTTATCAATAAACCTCCACCGGATAAATTGACTGTAAAACTCATCTGGTTCCTCCTTCCCGACAAATTAATACAAAAGATTTTTCTTCTGGTCATTTAGGCTTAACATACTATACTTCCTTATCTATCTTACTTGTCGTTAGAGAAGAATTCGTTTTAGAATATGTACCATTGTTTGTATAAGTCGCACTTGCGCGATTCGCAGCATTTGATATACCAGCTGCTTTCTGGGCTGTTTTGCCTGCAAAGGAATTGTAACCTGTAAAAACCGTTTTC
>ERZ791724.74-NODE-74-length-90189-cov-13.670258_pt1 | contig 90189 bp, 114 predicted proteins | sample MGYA00510044_ERZ791724 | MGnify/ENA primary metagenome ERZ791724 (study PRJEB30046, sample SAMN00715140) | human gut metagenome | study: EMG produced TPA metagenomics assembly of the A metagenome-wide association study of gut microbiota in type 2... | reverse complement strand
TAGCCACAAGTAGCCACGAGTAGCCACAAGTAGCCCACGGATAGCCACAGATAGCCACGGATAGCCACAGATAGCCACAGATAGCCACAAGTAGCCACGAGTAGCCACAGATAGCCACAGATAGCCACGAGTAGCCACGGATAGCCACAGATAGCCACAGATAGCCACAGATAGCCACGGATAGCCACGGATAGCCACGAGTAGCCACAAGTAGCCACGAGTAGCCACAAGTAGCCCACGGATAGCCACAGATAGCCACGGATAGCCACAGATAGCCACAGATAGCCACAAGTAGCCACGAGTAGCCACAGATAGCCACAGATAGCCACGAGTAGCCACGGATAGCCACAGATAGCCACAGATAGCCACAGATAGCCACGGATAGCCACGGATAGCCACGAGTAGCCACAGATAGCCACAAGTAGCCACGAGTAGCCACAGATAGCCACAAAAAACGTGCTGCAAATTCGCAGCACGTCAAACAGTTAGAACATTTTAAAAAGTTCATTATATGTATTATATTCGGAATCCTTTGCAAGGTATTCAACAAATTCGGCGGCGCGTTTTTTCGTCAAAATTTTGTAGTTATGCAAATTTAAAAATGCTTGCTTTGCCGCCGCTTTAATTTCTTGGATAACATTATAAATAACATTTTTTATCGCGCTTTGGTATAGGTACCTTTCCCAAGTTCTATTATAATAACGGATCCTTGTAGTACCTACTATTACAGAATCATTTTTATATAATATTACTTTGTGTCCCCAACTATTTTGAGCGCTCCAAGATTCACAAACAAGCGTAAATTTAACGCCGTTAATTACTTTGTTGTATATCATAATATTTATATTTAAACTTATTGAATGTAGGGACCGGCGGCGCCGGTCCCTGGTTATTTATTATAATTCGATAGGTAAACCGTGGGCAAGATCAAAAATCGCTATTTGTTTGTTCGCGCGTCCGATTTCAACAGCTGTTTTTAAATCCTCTATTATTACGGTTGCGTCAAAATAATACATTTTATTTTCGCTATTGTACCAACCGCCAAAGGCGGTAATTTCTGGGTGCTCGTCAACGTATTTTACAACGTTCGCAAGGCCTTCGAGGCCAAACGAATTCTGTGTTGCTGCAACGGCTACAGCGTACCCTGTTGTAACTGGTTGTAATGTAGCTGCATTTACAGTGAAACCGTCTTTGTTGTTCGTCGCTATTGTTGCAAGCGCGAGCAAGATCGATAATTGCTTTTTGTTCATAATCTTTGTATTTTGTATGTTATTAATTCGGTATATTTTTTTAACTGGTGCAAAATTACAAATAAAATTTGAAACCCTCAAACAAAAACAAAGAAAAGTTTGTTTTTTTATTAAAAAACTTTGTTTTGTCTTATTTTGTATATTAATAAAGTGTAAATGTGGCTACTCGTAGCTACTTCTTTATTCCCATTAGCATATATAGAAAGATATAACTAAACGACACCAAACCAAGGGGCTCAGTGCGGTGGTTGGTCCTCTCTGAGGTCGAGCCGTTCAAAACAACATCTTCGCTCTAATCCTTAAAAAATTACATAGTTTTATGGGTAGCAACCTACGTTCTGCCAATTTTCTGGAAACCTAAAATACAACGCTTATTTTGGGGATAAATCAGATTAAAACGCTCATTTTTAGTACGTTAAAACAACCGAAAACTATACTAAAAGCACCATATAAATAGGCTAAACTTACACAAAACAAACGAAATACGCACAATGTCCTGTGCATAAAAACAAAATACCTTAACTTTGCGTTATAAACAACACAAAACGCAATATATATGGTAGACATCGAGATAAAGAAAGACGGGCGCAAGGTGGTGCAGCCCTTTGCTCCCGTTACGGAACTGAACATTATGGAGACCGTTCACCGCAAGGGGTTCACCACGCAGCAGGTGGCAGAACGCCTGGGCGTGACGAAGGCTGCCGTGTCGCAAATGACATCGGGCAACCCCACGCTCTCCACCATCTACAAGATAGCATGGGCAATAGGCGTTGACCCTCGCGACTTCTTCTATCGCATGGCTTCCGACGGCACAATCATCGAAGAACCAAAGGTGAGCTTTGAGAAACTGAAGGAGTATGCCGAGCGCGAACGCTTGGGTCCGCTGTTCGCACAGACTCCGCAAGACGCACACAAGGTGTTGGTATGCCCCAACTGCGCCACCGCTTTTCTCGTCACCAACATTCCACGATATGCAGAGGAGAAGAATGACACAAAGGTATAGATTATTCTTCAAACTAATGAACAAAACAAAGGAAATTTTGATTAAACTAACTTTTCTCGCAATTTTCTTTGTTTATTCAAAGTTTGTTTGTATCTTTGCACCACATTTTAATACTTTACAGAACAAAAACTCAAAATCATTTTAAAATGAAAGAAAGAAGAAACAATCTCCGCATATCTGCGATAATGAAGGAGAAGGGTCTTACTCTTCCCGACCTTGCAGCAAGAATCACCGTTACCGACAAGGACGGCAAGGAGCGCACACTGACTTCTGCGGCTCTCGGAGCACGCATAAACGGCAATCCGCATTTGAGCAATCTATATGAGATAGCCGATGCGCTTGGCGTGAAGATAACTGAGCTGTTTCCGCAAGAAGACCAATGTACGAAGGCTCCTGCCGGAAAGTTCAAGATACAAACCATCTGCCCCTCGTGTGGCGCAAAGATAAGCGCAAGCGTGACGGCAGAGTAAAAAATATTAGCATAGTATTTTGCTATGTTATTAATTCGGTGTGTGCCGTTGTCCGTGAGGATAGCGGCACTTTTGCTTTTCGTCCTACGGACATTGCAAACAAAAAATCCCACGGCAAGCCTCGCGTGCCTACCGTGGGGAATGTTAAGTTATCCGCTTAGCGACCGTTACGGCTCCAGTTCGCCGCCAGGCTTCTGACCACCGCCACCTGTGGAGCCACCGCCGGCCACTACGCCACCCGTGAGGTCGTTGCCGGCGAGCATCACCTTGAGATCGTCGGTGACAAGCGAGCGCATGTAGCTGTAAGGATTGCCAATCTCGTGATGACGGTATTATAAAACATTGAATGACAGAAAACAAAAATATACAAACCTACGAAAGTACTAACGTATAAAAATATTAATGTATGAAGAAAATATTTAGAATGATGCTGCTGTTGACGATGATGACGACAGCATGTGTGAGTGTGAGCAGTTGCAGCAGCGACGACAACGAGGAACCGGAGTATGTGCCGGTGGAGTCGGCTTTTTCAAAACTTCTCAAAGTGAAGCCTGTGCATCAGTTGTCTTATTCCCATAACAATAGCGGTACGGGATCGTTCGGACTTCAAAGCGACCCGCAGGTGGGCAATTACAAGACCGACTACTACACTATCAGTTTTCTCGTCTACAATGCCCCTGCTGACGACATGTACGACGGTCGTTACGAGATAGAGCAGGTCGGCGGTTCGGTGTGGGGATGGAAGGAGCAATGGCAAACCGAATACAAGAAGCACGAACTAAGCACTTGGGACAACAAACAGCCCGTAAAAGGTGCCTGGGCAGAGATAAGGACTCTTGATAAAGGCGACGAATATGGGAAAAAGACGTTCCGCGTGAAGCTACACGTTGACGAAATGACGGAAAAGAACGGAGACTATGCTCGCAATATCAATATATCGTTTACAGGCCGCGACACGGGTCCTATGTTAGTGAACTAAAATCAGCAAAATCCGATGTAAAAACAAAAAAATATTGTACCTTTGCAGTCACGAATATGGCTCATAGCCATACTTCTGTAAAGTATAACAAAAGTTGGACCGCTTCTGTCTGCGAGGATGGAAGCGGTTTTTTGATTTAGCTCTTTTACTTTTGCTATCAACAAGAAGATGGCGTAACCACCACAAGCAGGAGTACGTGCAGCATAGAGCCGATAACAATAGTAAATCCGTAACGACAAATATCATCCCACTCAATACTCGGTAGCTTATAACGCTTCCATTGATAAATCTCACGCAGCACCATTACTGGCAGTGCAAGAATGCCTACGAACACCGAAGCCACAAACCAACCGATTGCGCCTTGTCGGTTTCGCTTAATCTCGTCGTAGCCTTCATCGACCATATCGAGCTGCGCTGCCTTGTAGAAAATAAAGAGCGTTGTTGCTCCCAATATGATGCAGTTCAGTAGCATCAGAATTTCTCTTATATCCATATCCGTTAATTTTTATTGTTATCCACTGCATCCTCCACCGCTTCGCCGATGTCTTTATTCTTGCTCTTAATAAGCGAAATAATAAACCGCTTGATAGAGAACGTGTTTTTGATGCAGTGCAGTGCACATACGTGTCCTACGATGCTGTCTATCTCCCAGATGCACCCGAAGCCCAAACCGATAGCCGCTGTTGTTACGTGGTTCGCCCAGCCGAGCGGTTCGAAGATAGCCAAGCCGAGCACCGAGCCGAGTATGAGATACGTAACGTAGTCCACCGCCTTGTTGCACGTTCTTCTGCCTGCTCTCGAAAAACGGAAGTGCTCATGCTTTTTTAGACTCTCCGACACACCAAACCAAAAGTCGGCGACGATGAGAACGACAATAAGAACGAGCATCCAGCGTAAATCGAATAATGCGGTAAGTGCTTCCGCGCTCATGGTGCCGACCACGAAAGCCTTGCCTGTACTTGTTGTGATGTTTCCTGTCATTTTTTATTTATATTGTGTTTTTGTGTTATTCAATAGTTATCCAAATCTGTTCTCCTCTCTCGTCAGCAGCCTTCAACTTCGCGTACACCTTACGGAACGTCGCCGTTGAGTTAAGTACCTGTCCGACCGCCTTATTCTCGCCGACGAGGATGCAGCCCTCCGTGTCCTTCGCAGTGTTGCCGCAGTGAATAAGTACGCCTTGGTAGCCGGGCGTATTGCACAACCTTGGCAGTCGACCCTTGCAGAACTGGTACTGCGCTCGACCTCCGAAGCGTGGCGATACCGTCTTCATATCGACGAGGTATCTGCCTGTAGGTATGGCGGTTTCGCCTTTAATCTTCACTCCGCATATCTGCGCAACCGACATATTAGATGTCAGTCCTCTGTCCTTGTCTTCAAGAGTGTCGCAGACGTATGCGCCATCTATATACATCTTGCCGATGGTATATGTCTCCTTTTTTGCTATTCGTCTTACTTTTATTTCCATGCTATTTGAATTTTTTGTTAATTAAAGTTATAAAATCACTTTTTATCTCTGTTTCTTACCAACTACCCTTACAAGTATTATAAAAATGTAGTAATTTTGTGAGTGAAGAGGAGTCCCCGAACCGATGCGATTGCTCGACTAAATGTCGATGTTACGCGTGCGTTTTAGGAGAGCCTCTTTATTTGTTTTCTCTTTATGTTTACGGCATATGTTTGCATATAACAACTTTTCTTTTCATTTTGGTGTTTAGCCACAATATTACAGATGCCAAACTTGATAAATTTACGTCTCATTTTTTTTACTTTTAAACGCACACCTTGTTTTAACCGTTTGGTTCCGCACCACGTGTATTTGTAAAGGTATATCCCTTGCTTGGCGGAGAATTCATCTAACGAACCCGCGTTAAAATTGAGACTTTGTGGCAGACGTTTATTTACTACCATGCCTTTCTCGAATTTTCTGTAAGGGCTTACGGTATCAAAAGAACTTGGAATGCCTTTGGAATCCAATGTAACCACATAAACACCATCCTTACTAAGTGTTACGTTTTTTACAAACCAGGCGCCACTGTTCGGAACGTTAATATATAGAGACACTCTAAAACAAGTATAAACATCAGATACTTTAGTGATTTCTATCTCATCATTTCTACCAGGTGAAACAGAATAGTAATGTGTTCTCACAGGTTCTACCCAACCCAATAAGGGAATAGGTCCATTAATAATAAATTTCACCTTAATACTATCTCCTTTCTTTGCCAGAAGACTTGATGTTTTATTGCCAACCAATAAGGAAATCATTTTATCATTGTTGGGCACAATATACCTTACCCTGTCAGATGATGATAAGGTCAGCAATGAGCATTTTATCGCCCTACCAACTACATATTCTATCTTTGGTTTGCTCTTTTTGACACTCGAGGTTGTTCGCGAAGACACGGGTGGAAGGACAACAAGCGCAGTATCCACGGCAAAACCCTCAATCTTCACATCCATGCAGCCTTTGTTGGCATTATCTCCGTTGCCGTCCTCAATGTTGGTGTCGCACTCGACAGTACCATCCTCAAACACTGTATCGCTGCTTGCGTTGTTGTCCACGATGGCGAACTGCTCGTATTCATAGCTTCGCCAGTTGGCACCCTCCAGTACGCCCGTCACCTCCAAGGCGTATGTGCCTAACGACAGTGTCGTGCCGTCAACGTCAGCCAAGAGCACATCATTAGACTCCTTGTCGATGGTGTAGGGGAGTGCGGTACGCTTGTACTGGCTAACGACGTGCACCGCGATGTCGGTGCAATCAGTCAACGGGAACGATACCTGTTCACCATTGACTATTTTCTTTACTGGTATGCGCAACGTGAAATCGTTGCCTCTAACTATTTTCTTCATATTATTTTGTGTTCTATTGTTGTACTTTATATTTAACCATAAATATTTCCATTCCACCCTACGGCGGTTAAGCGGTTGGGGGTAGCTCCACTCAAAGAATTGCCAAAAGTAGTCGTAACCTCGCAAGTCGTGATAAGTCTTTCATTTGAGGAAATTTCATTGACTTTTAGAGTTCCAGTTGAGGTCGTTGTTCCTCTTTTGTTTATTATACCTCCTCCATGTACAACGAATGCAACGTTTGCGCGATTCTTGATTATTAGTGTTTGTCCAACATATTGTAACGCTTCGTCGGTTGACACGCCATGAAGACTATTCAAACTATCTTTAGGATTGTTGAATGGCAATACAAGATCAATCTGCGAGGATTTAAAGTAATTATTGAAATCACCTTGAAACTCCACGAACGAGCCCGCATTAGTAAAGTCGAATAATACAACGCTTAAGGAAGCTGCGGGTATTCGGTATTGGTCTATGTTCTCTGGTGTAATAATTGTCTTTTTCTTTTTGACAAAACCGCCAAACAGACCTGCGCCAACCTCTAACAAACCTTTCTCATTAACGCTTGCCGTTGTCTCGCCGCTATTATTACGTATCTCGAACTTGTCCGCAGTTGCCGTTATCTTGCCATTCTCGATGTCTAAGCCAGTGCGCAGTAGCTTTGCGGCAATGCCACTGTCCTCGACAAAACCACTCTTGCCCTCTATCCAGTCGGTAGGAGTTGCTCCGACCTCCAGCTTCGGCATTGTCACCCACGCCTTACTGCCTTGCAAACTACGGATTAAGACATAATTAGGTATGCCAGTGCCCTCAGAACGCCAGTGTACCCAATAACGCTTCCACTCGCTTGTAAGAGAGAAGCGACGACCTCCGTCGGCGTTACTTGTCGTTGTATCGCGCTCGCTGTCCTCGGCGAATATGCTTAGATTAGAACCACTCCACATGTATGCGTCGATGCTGCCGGAACCTTTTGCCATAAAGGAGAGTATGTAGTCCTCATCTTTTTTGATGATGGTATTCACGCTCCATTGCGCCATCTCAATGTATTTGGAGGCTGCGTTGGCATATATTACCGAGCATCCGTTGTTGTACGACTCGTTAGTGACCACTGACGCATCCATTCGCATCAGATTGCCGGATTTGGCGAACGTGCGCGTGTTGTCGAGAAGATTGCCCCCGATGTAGTCGTAATCGTCAGGCGATGCGCTCCAACACACAAAGTCCTCCGCAGTACCCTCTATGAGGATAGGGTGGGCGATGTACACCTGCTGACTCGCAGTAGATGCGTTAGCTTTTAGACACGCCACGGAAATCCACTCATAAGGGGCGTTCGCTGCCACGGTAAAGGTTTTTTGGTAGAGATACCATCCGTTGCTTGGCGTTATCGTTACGCCGCCTAAATTCGCACTACCGTTAGGACCGGTATATCCACTTGGTCGCGACGTGTCGGTTGCCGAGCTATGCCATATCGTCTCGCCCACAATTTCTACTCTGGCAGACTTCGTGCGTGCCCAGAAAGCCAGCGTGTACGTCTTGCCCTTGGTGACGTGTATGTTGTGAGAGTTCGCCGCTCCACCCCATTGCACACCGCCTGCTTTAGCTTCTGGTGCGAATATCACATTAGCACCCTCATGCGCCGACGTGCGATATATCTTAGAGCGCAGAAGAAAGAAACCCTCGCCTTGCTTGCGGAACAACGAGCCGACGAGCAGGTTACGTCGCTCGGCAAGAGTGTAGCCCACCTTCATCGCTATCTGTGTAGCGGTCTGTGTTATAGAAGAGCTAACAGTTGCTATTTGGTCGTTTACATCCTTCTTGGTAGAGTAGTCTCTCCTAACCTCTGTTCTTATATCATTTGCGGTCTGTGTTATCTGCGACTGCGTGCTTTTTATCTCGTCGTCAAGCTCTTCTTTGTTTCTGTTGACCGTCAACTTGAGCCCATCTACGGACATTACAAGCTCCGCAAACGACTGTGTGCTCTTTATCTCGCCATTAGCCTTGCGCGTAATGAACCTAAACTTATCGGCTATGGCGAACATCTCCTGACGTGACAGGACAAAGACCTCTCTATTCTCTAACGAGTAGCTATCTACGCCTTCGTACATCTTTAACGATGGCGCATCCGCTCCGTATGCCGACAAAACAACGACCGACTGGCGAGCCGTGTCCGTCGTATTGCCCATCTGTACAAGCTCGTCACCTGCCTGCGGAATATCGCTACCAGTATCGCAGAAATCAGCAAGCACATCAATGAAATCTTTGCCTACCTTGTACACCTTACGCCAGTAGTATCTGTTCTTCACGTTCTCATTCACGCCCTCCTTGACGTTGAACGTCTGACAGCGCACAAGGTCGTCCTCGACGAACTGGTTTTCTATCTCCTCGTCGCCTTTCTTCTGTGAGAAGTAGCAGCGGTAAACATTGTAGCGCAGAGGAAGAGCTTCATATTCGGGAAGATACACACCCTTCTCAAAATAGACCACATTGCTAATCTTCATGGCAGCAGGTGACAGAACAATCTCACCACCTACGCTTTGAAGCTCTCGGATTACGAGCCTTACGAACTCCGCAGCCTTGCGCACAAGCAGGCGGTCTACCTCCAAGTAACTATCACCACTTCCGTTGTAATCACCAAGTTTAAAACCAGAGCCGAGCGCACCCGAACGGAACGCAGCTGACACAACCTCTTTGAGTGTGGCGATTCCGTCAGAGGAGATGCCGAGAGGGTTATTGTCGCTCTGTTCGCCGAATGCGATACCTTCCAAAAAGCGGATAAGTTTCTGCGCGACATCCTGTTTTACTTTTGACAGCGCATTATCGTCAAGAAACTTCGGAGTTACAATCTTGTCGGTAGACTCAAACTGCGTGCCCGTTGTGGCTACTCCATTCACCTCGCCTTGTCCTTCAAAAGCGATATGTCCTCCGGACACAATAGTGAGAGTCTTTGCGAAAAGTTGGCGAAATTTAGAGCCCGCCTTCATCGTGATGTCCTTGAGGAATGTTACGATTCCGTCTACCGAAGCATAGTTATACCACTCGCTTTCGTAGGGAATGGCACTGATTGCTTCGTCTGAGGACAAGTAGCCATATACGATTCTGCAGCCTTCCTTCCAATCGCGCTGCACCGTGCCATTATCACCCGACGAGGTGATGACACCTTGCAGAAAGATGTAGTAGTACTTCTCATCGCCTATCTGCTCTTCTTTTTCGTTCTTGCCGTAGATGTCTACCTGCTCAGACGGGAACACAATCAATGCCGAAGCCGTGAGCGTCATGTCGCGAGGGATGGCGGCATAAACGTATTTCTCGGTGTGGGTGTTGAATACCGTTGGAACTGCCTGCAAGGACCAGCGCCGGTAATTGTGTCCAGCATCGAAGCCGATAATATTCTTAACGTACACAAGAATTTGGGCACCGCTTATGCACGATGCCTGAATATAGTCAGGATTGCCAAGGGCATTTAGTTCGATGTGCAATGCCGAGGGCGAAATCCAATAGTCTCTGGTTGTTGCTTGTGTCATATATTATGTTGATTTTCTGTTACGAATTTAGAAAAAAGCGTTAGTATAATACGGACATACTTAAACGCAAACGACCGCAGGAGCATGGTGACTCTTGAGGTCGTAAATCGGCTGCAAGCCGACCGGTTCCTAATTCAAAACTCGAATTTCAAAACTCAAATGATTGTGCTTCCTCGGAAGTCGAGTTTCGCCGTAAACGACACGCTGTGTACACCTTCTTTTGTCTTATCATCAAAAGAGATTTCGTCGTCGGCTGTGATGGTGCAAGGCAGAAACTTGCCGTTGATGTTTATCCATGCGTGTTCTGTCATCAGGAACTCATGCAGATACCATGCGAGCCATGCTTCATCGAGAGGGTCAGTCTGGAAGTTCCATTCCTCCTGATTGTTCTGCTTGCGAGTTGCTGCGCGTGAGATCGAGCGCAGAGATTCTTTCTGCGTCAAGGTGTAATTATTGGTTGTAATACTGAGCTTCTTGCTATATACTCTCGGTACACTGACGCTCTCCAATACACCGAACGAATTGATGAAGCGGAACTCCGTGCGACGGACAGCTTCTGCCTGCGGCATGGCATAAACGCTGATGTCGCCAATGGTTTGTCGTCCTTCGTTGGTTATCGTGAAAGCCTTGGCTTCGGGCGCATCCCATGTGGCTGTGGTGAAGTCGATGGCAGGCGAATAGGGATCTACGTAGATGATAGTTTCGCCTACACATGCCAACTGCGGTATGGTCGTGGGCTTGCGTGTCATGCGGCTAACGGGCATTGTGTCGTTTGTGGCCGTGAGTCGGTCGTAATCGGAGAAGCCTCCGAATAGGGTCTGCTTCACATCGTCTCCGGACAAGTAAGACACCGGTGATGTCTTATATACTTCACCATCAAGCATATACTCGTCGTATGCCGACACGTTGAACTTCACTACGGGCATTACACCAGGTTCGGACTTGTAAATATACGAATCGCGAAAAGAACGTAGAGCAGAGGAAATATCAACCACAACATTTCTAACTTTTTCGCTGATTATAGGTTCCGACATCTTTATGGTTTCATAGTTTCCTTCGCTTATACCGCATTTTATCTCGAATATCATACGATGGAAAGAGGGCGTTTTATTTAAATTAATAGGTTTAACAATAAAAGAGATAGGATTACCATTAAACACCGAACCGGATAGTAATTTTAAATAACTTGCCATTGCTTTAATTATTAATTGGTAATTATTATTTATTAGTTAAATGCTGTAGATTTCCATTTCTACTTCTCCCATTCCTTCCTTCGCCGTCACGTCGGCATTTACCTTGTTGATTAGGCATTTCTTGCCGTCAATGGTCCACCACTCTTTCCAGTGGTTCTGAATGTCGGCTATCTGCGCTACGGAGGCGAGGCACTTGACGTAATACTTCTTACGGTGAAGGAGGAAGTAGATGTAATCGACGAGGAACACGTCTACGTAGCCTCGGTTCTTTACCGATGGAGTGTTTACTACGAGTGGAGCGTCTGCCCATTCGGGCTGCACCCAAGCACGTGGCTTCAAGGAGAAGCGTTCGCCCGACTCAACGCCGTTGTAGTCGTACTCGTTGCCGTATGGGTCGATGGAGTCGGTAGTAAGGGCATAGTCGCCAGCCTTTGTGCGCCACTTCGAGTTGCCGAATCCGTCATAGTTATAGCCGTAGGCTTCGTGTGTCGCATCGATGCCGCCACCTCGCATGATAGCCACAGACAAGCCCCAGTCGTATGACTGAAGGGGCGAGTTGCCGTCATCGGTAGACGACGGATCATAGCTCTCACGCAGCGAGAGTTCTTCGGTAACGTAGAAGTCGGCAACCATTGACGACATGGGGTTCTTGATGTATTGCTTCACAAACTCATGCTCCATATCCTCGTCGATGAGAGCTGCCATCTGGGTCTTGGCGTAAGACTCGTTCAATCCTCCAACCTCTTTACCTTTATATTCCTTACCTACTTCGGTTGGCTGCTTTGGGTCATCGCTAACGCACGTGCTGCCCGATGTTGATGATAGAGCTTTACGGTAGTTGGCATCCACCATTCCGACAGGAACAAACGATGACTTGAACTCTATGATGTAGTCTTCGTTGAGCGTAAAACAATCGCCTGTTTCCACTCCCTTCATGGCTCCCACCTCAAACAGTCGCGGATTCATATCGCCAGCATTGGTAAAATCCTTGTCAATCTTCACACGATACTTATTGCCCGTCTGAAGGTCTATGAACACGCTCATTTCGCCATTTTGCACACGATGAATAATATCCTTATATGTAAGACTTGTCACGGTGCGGTTCTTGGGGTATTCGATGTAGTCGTAATCGGTGTTGTAGTCCTTCACTTTGTTCTTCACGTTGTCCTTTTGCTCTTTGGCTTCGCTTTCGGCTGCATATCCGGCACGCACACCGGTTATCTTCTCCGTCATGGGTACCATAGAGAGCACTTCGGCATGGAGGGGGCGAGGGTCGGGATTCTGCTTGCGGAACACGTCACGAATGAGATAAGCCGTAACCTTTTTCTGTTCGTAGTCATAATGAAACTTTATGCCGAACTGCTGTTCAAGCGAGTCGATAACATCTGACACCGACTCGGCAGGGAAGTTTTTGCCGTTGGCATACATACGGAAGATACTTGCACTCATCTGCGCCGAATCGATGGTACTCTTGCAAGTGATGCTTGCAATTTTGTTCTCGCCTACACGTTCAGTTACCCAGTCGCCTTCCACAGCTACCACTTCGGTGGCCTTGAAAACACCTTGGTTGTAGAAGCCACCTTCGTACTTCTTCTCTACCACCTTATACGTAACCTCACGGTATCTGACCTCCTGCACGCTCTTGTCTTTGGGATTTTCGAGTTTGAGCTGACCGCCACAACCGCGCGAACTGAGCCATATATTTACATCTTCAAAAAGATTTTTTACCTCCTTTTCGCTGTTAGCTTGCTTCTGAAAGAAGCCGACCTTAATATCGTCCGTGGTTTTCAATCCGGCTTTCACGGCTTCGTCTTCCTCCTTGTACTTCTCGCCATAATACAACGGCTCGATGTCGTAGGAGCATTTTGTGGTGAAGAAGCAGAGGCGGTTCATGTCGCCGATGGCTGTAAGAGCCGAATTGTCAAACTGCACGCCAAGGTGCTCGAAGAGGCAGTCGAGAAAGAACAACACGTAGAAGCAGATGCCCGACTGCGGACGGTCGGCATCCAATACCCAGATAGGACCACGGTCTTCGTACATTTCCTTTTCGCTCGTATTTTTATCATCCTCTCCTTTACGGGTGTCGATAGACTCTACAACCTTGTCTGACGTTGAGCCGTCTTCGGCAAGATCGTAATGCTTGTAGCATACACGGGCATTGCAGAACGGCTTGATGGGGTAGGGGTCGCTCACGTTGATGTATGACGTAAGAACGTCGGGCACATTCACTTCGTTACTGTTCGGATAGGTGTATATCTTCTTCAATACAGCCGCGTGCTTGTCGCCTGCCTCCTTGCACTGAGCAGGATAAGAGAAACCGAGGGCCTGGGGAGAGAAGGTAGCGTGAGTGTCAGATTTGCCCACCGAACCATACTTCTTGTTACCTTTCTTACCTTCGTATTTAATAACCACCTCAGTGTTATACGACACGCTAACATTCACTTCATCAATCTTCTCGCCTATCAAGAGCTGGTCCTTATATTTAGAAGGTATAGGCACCTCGTTGCACTTGAGGTCGCTAATGAGGTCGGAGAATGACTGTGTGGATGCGTCGATGTTGAGCGAGAGGGAGTCTTCTAAGCGTTCATCTTCCTGGATGATGGCTGTGCCGGAGGCGAAGGGTACGCCGTCGGCGACGATCTGCATAGGTGTGTGCTCGTAGCTGACGGGGCGAATGTCGGAGCTGACATCATCCACGTTCTTCAAGAAATGACGGTTGCCTTCCAAGGGCAGCTCTACGGGATAGGAGAACATATCAACGTCGTTGAACAAGGGATTGCTCAACTCGATGCTGATGGATGCGTCTTCCTTCAGGGCGAGGGGCTTGCCGTCGGCAAGAATGGTTAGTTTGCTGTTCATGTTGATTTTTTTAATAAGCCTTACTGAGCCTTGCTGGGCTTTAAGTGTTATACTATTATTTTGGCGTTGCCGTAGAGTGTGATGTTTCGTTCTGATGCGGCATATACCTTTGTGTCACCGTAGGCTTCGAGCTTGCGGTAGGAGAGAGCTCTAACTGTGCCTCCGTGTGCCTCGCACGTCACGCTGCCATTGAGCACGGCATCGGCGGTGGTCCATAGTCGGGCAGCTGTGTAGGCTGCAACCCAACCTTTGCTCACATGACCATAGGCATGGTCGTAGATTTCGATTAGGGCTTGGTCGCAACGGTCGCTATACAACTGACTGTGATCCCATGCACGGACGTAGGCTTTGCCCAAGATGTAGCAGCGGGCATAGTCGTTGATGTCAACGATAGTGTCATAGTCAGTAACGAGGACAAACACAAACTCTGGTGCTGTCTTCGGACATTCGTTGACGTATATGCCAGCTGCATTCATTTCTGCTCTTAGGGTGGGGTAGAGGGCAGGCAGACGGTCGTTAATGATGTCGGCATACTTGCTCTCTACTATGTCTTCCCAGTTGGATCGCCACACAGCCATAAGCTGACTGATATTTTCGGTGGCAAGCATGGCACGATAGCCCTCGGCGCAAGCGTGGCGGTCGTGGCAGGCATGGGTGCAAATAGTCTTTAATATCTCGAATGGTGTCATTTCATTTCTTCTTTTACTTTCTCAAGAATAGCCTCGTAGCCTTTCAGTTCGTCTTCGGTCACAATGTCGGCGTAGTCTTTGCGGAGTTGGGCGATGCGGTCGGCAAGGCCTTTTGCACGGGTTTGGGTCGAAGGCTTGTCCTTTCGCAAAATGTACTTGATGAGAGCGTCGGCTTCGGCTTTGTGCTTGGCTGCTGCGTCACGAGCGGCTTTCACCTCGGGGCGGTCGTTGGCTATCTTGTCGGCTACCGACTGGGCGAAGAGAGGGTCACGGGCGAGTGCCTTGTCATAAAAAGGACGGAACTGGGCGCGTAAGTTCTGCGGTGGGACGTTGCACGCCTGCTCTATTCGGGCGATGTATTCGGGGTCGCCGGTGCGTGGGGATAGGCGAAGGTATGCCTCGCCAATTTCACGGTCTACGTTGATGTAGATACGAGGGAGGATGTCGCTTTCTATCTTTACGGCACGGGTGGCGAGATGGGCAATCTCTTCTTCCGTGTAGATAGGTCTGCCAGCCTTCTCATTGGCTTCGACCATGGTCTTGGCTTGCTCAGACTTTGCTGCCATCTCGTTGCGCAAGGAGCGCACGGTGTTGACTTGCTCTTGCAGTCGGACGGAGAGGAACGGTCGGAGCTGCATGAGGTTGGGCATGGTGGACGCTATGGTCTCGCCGTTGGGGTTGGCCACGATGCCGCCGTAGGTGAGAGGCTGCAAGGTGAGGTCGAGTTGCAGGTCGGGGAAGAGCGAGCGACGCGCTTCCTCAAGAGCCTTCTCCTTCTGCTGCTCGGCATAGAGAGCCTGTTCCTCCTTGGTGGGGCGACCGACGTGACGCTTTATCTCTGTGCAAGAGGTCTGCATGGTTTGCAGATAGGTGAGGAGCTGGCGCACACGACGATGATAGTCGCGGAAACGTCGGCTCTCCTTTACGAACGACATTGCCCGTGGGTTCTGCTCAAGAAGAGTAAGACCACGCTCGAAGGCTTCACGCTGATCGGAGGTGAGCATACGGGCGGTAAGGGCAGGGGTTAGAATGCGGATTATTTCTTCCATAATGTTGCTTTTATAATGGGCCTTACTGAGCCTTACTGGGCCTTTATAAGCCTTGGAAATACTAATACAGCAGTGGTGACACGAATATCTTGCTGTCTGGCTGGTTGTTCTCGTAGCCTTTACTTGTTGAGTCGGTGGTGTTGGTTGAGGGATTGTCGGGGGTAGTGTTGGCAGCGTCCGCTGCCTTGCGCATTTCCATGAGCCGGAGCACCGAGGAGCGTAAGGCGATGGCTTCGTTGTGGGCAGCGGCTCGGCGTGCCTTGTCAATAGTGAGAATTGTTGTGCGCTCTTCGAGGTGGGCCACCATCAGGCGACGTACCTTGCGAAGGAGAGGCTTGTCGTTGGGATTGTCGGTGTGGAGCAGACGCTGCACCGTGTCTTCGCCAATAGCCTCACTGATGTATTCGTCTTGAATGAAGTGAAGGTCGGGCAGAAGACGGATGAACTTCTCACGACTCTCGTAGATGTCGAGATAGTGCTGAAGGTCGGCACATGTGGCAATGAGGAGGTCGTGGTGGGCGTAGTAGTACTGGCTCTCCTGCCACAATAGGCTTATCTCCTCAATGGCCTTATGCTGCTCGTCCTTTGGCTCGGTGGTCGGTGGGTCGGTGGAGTCGGCTTCGGCAATGGCTGCGGGTGTAGCCATTTTGCGTGCCCAACCTTCAAGCATTACGAGCATCTGATTGAGCGAAACCATTGCCTCGCGCTTATAGCCCTGCACACCCTTGTCAAGCAGGTCTTTAGATGCCGTGCCGTAGTCGTCACTTGAAGCCACATTGATGCCAGTGCCGTTGATAGAGAGAGCCTGTGTGTAGGCGAAGCGCGACATGGCATCGTATGTTACCATGCGCTGTGCCATAAGCAGGAGTTGCATCCAGGGCTGCTGAGCGTGCTCGCCGTTGCTGACTGCCATGTAGAAGTCGTCGGGCGAAACGGTCTGATAATACTCGCATAATCGGTGGTAGAGCGAGTCACCCAACTTGTCGCGCAGAAAATCTTTCTCGCTGTTGTCGAGTATGCCTTGAAGAGAACTTATCTCGTCGATGGCGTTGCTGGGAATGTGGAGCCGTAGTTCCTTGATAGTTGATAGTATCATGCGAATTTTGATTTTTGAATTTTGAATTATCGGCAAGCCGATTAGGATTTATCCATTTTTGAGTTGTCAGAACAGCGTGAGTTGCGCTTGCTCCAACTTGATGCGCTTGCAAGCCTTGTCGTAATACTCCTTGTTGAGCTCAAAGCCGATGAAGTTGCGCTTCTCTTTTATACAAGCAATGGCGGTGGTGCCGCTGCCCATACAGTTGTCTAATATGGTGTCGCCCTCGTTGGAGTAAGTGCGGATGAGATACAGAATGAGAGCGACAGGCTTTTGGGTAGGGTGGAAGTGGTTCTCTTGGCTCTGATGAGCATTAGAATATTCCAAAACGGTCTTTGGATAGAATAAACCTCCATTTCCTTCATGTATATATCCTTCTTTTTCCTGGTAGCCATTGTGAACTCCATTTTTTCTGCTTTCATTCAAGTGTTGAACTATCTTGCCAGAAAATTGTCCGTCCGTTCTCATTTGAGGGTTATAAGTTGGTAAAGAACGATAGAACACGCAAATATCTTCAGTCCAATTCATAAACTGTTTCTTTGCGTTCATCACATTGGTTGGCCTTGTTTTCAACCATGTAAGTTTCTGACGATATAATTTAATGTTTGACAAAATCAGTTTACTCGTAAAAGGTTCTCCGGAAAACAACACTATAGCCGCATTTTCTTTTGCTACTCGTAGATATTGTTCCCATAAGGGTTCAAACGGAATAATGGAATCCCATTTGCATACTGTCGTGCCATACGGCAAATCGCACACAATGCAATCCACGCTCCCGTCCGGAATCCTTTTCATTCCTTCCAGGCAGTCTTCATTATATATCTTATTCAGTTCTATCATTCTCTATATCATTTGTTCGTTACTATTCCTGCATCGTCACTCCCGTCTTCGAGTTATCCAGTGTGGTGAGCACTTCACGGTCAATCTGCCACACCAGGTGCGAGTCCCAGCCATTGAATTTTCTTATCACCTCCAACGGACGGAGCATGAGCTGCTGCAATGGGGCAAACTGGATTTGCTTTACGAGGAAACGCTCGCGGAGGTCGGTGCCACCCGATGATGTAGCGTCGCCTGGGGTGTTGCCGATGAGCTTCGAGTCTAAACCCATGGCAAAGAAGATGATGGATGATATTTCCTGAAGCTCGGTTTTCTCGGCTTGCGCTTGCGAGTTGGCTTTGCTCTCAATCTCCACAATCTCCCAAGCCTTGTGCTCCTTGCCGTCCAAGCCAGTGAACACGGCAGAGATAAGAGCCTGACCTGCGTTGTCGGGATTAGACAGCCAGCGATTGATGTCAGTGAACACCTCCTGCTGTATCTGTGCCATCGTCTTGCTCTTGTTCTCGCCCTGTTGGGTGTAGAGCTGCTTGAGGTATTCCTGATGGATGTAAATCACGCGACCGATAATATTGCTGTTGCGCTTACGAGTGAGACGGTCGTCAACAATGGTGAAGGCATACTCAAAGATGCTGCCGGCAAAGATGCTGTGCCAAAGGGCATCGGCATAGTAGGGACCACCGAAGTCGCGTGGAGACATGATGAAGCGTGTGGGGCGGTTCTTGCGGCTCACACGCTGCTGACGTGCCTCACGCACATGGCGTTTGAGGTCTGAGACGGCTGTGTCGGCTGCGAGATAAGGCACGGCAGCAATGCGACGGTCGGCTTCGGTGAGCGTCTGGGTGGAGTCGAGCCACTGGTTAGAGAGGTAGGCATAGTTGATGCGATACTGACTGTCCATGCGTTCCAGTCGGGTGGTGAACACCGAGCGAGGTTTTATGCCGACAATCTTCGGGTTCCACTGTGATGTGGGCACGGGGCGGCCGTTCTCGTCCAACTGACGTTGGTTGAGCTGTAGCTCGCAGAAGCATTGCGACATGAGCGACATATCACCTGCCATCTCAAGATAGGTGCGCATGAGGTCGTTGTTCTCGATAAACTCTTGCAGCTCCTCATTGGTGCGTTCCCATTCTGCCAGTGCTGCCTTGAGCGACTTCATCTCTTCGCTGTCTTCACTCTCAGAATTGGTCTCCGATTTTAAGAATTGGTTATCCGATTGTAAGAGTTGGTTATCCGATTGTGAGAGTTGGTCTTCCTTAGCCTTGAGGTCGGCTATCTGTCCGCGGAGCAGAGTGCCAGCCGAGGGGAAGGGGATAGACTTCTCGGTGATGTTGCCACCAACGTACTGCGTATAGTGATACTTGGCACATGGTCCGCGACCAACGAGAATCTTCTTCACGAAATCCACTCCCGCTGCCGGAAAGGGTGACATTTTGGAAAGCAGATACACGAGGTTGGGCAGTCGGTTGCCCACGCCCCACTCCATAAATCCCAGTCCAGGCGTACCCACACCTTCGGGCTTAGCTTTGTTCTCGCCGCCCGACGAACCGAACACGGCGGAGATCTCCCGTCTTGCCGCATTGCCTTCCGCTCCGGTCATGGTGGCCGAAGCCGTGAGTTTCTGGTGAACGTACTCGCCCCACGAAAACACGTTGCCTCCCTGCTTGGGCGCACAGAACGCGCCAGGCAGAACGGCCTCGTAGCCTTGCGACTGGAGCTCCTCACTACGCTGTTGGAGCTCGCTGATATTGCTAACTGTTGTCATTGTGATGAATGTGTGTGTTATTAAATGTTATAGCGCAAATATAAGGAAAGACGGGGAGAAGGAGCGGACATGGTTAGAGGAGGGGATAAACAAAAAGCCCTGCTTTCCTCACGGACAACAGGACCATGCCTAAGTTAAAATTAAGAATGAAACATCCAGTCAAAGTATGATGTTAGTCGTGTCCGCCTACATGTCGTAGTCGCACATTTCGTTTGCCGAGCACAACTCATAGTTCTCCACGTTCTCAATCACCATATCTTCGCCATTGAACTGCTTGATGATAATCTTGCGATGCAGAGCGTCTGGGTGTACACTGCGGATATTGTTGTTGGAAATCAATATCGGGTGGTTGGCTTCTTTGATATATACCATAAGATACCACGGACCAGTCTTGTACTGATCCATCACCGATGCAATCTTGGAGTTAAGAAGCGAGGAAACCTTGTCGATAGTTTTCTCTATTAACTTCTCCTTGTGCTTCTGTCCGAACTTGTCGAGCCAAGAGGAGATAAAGGAAAGCACGAAGATAACCAAGAGGATTATTAACGCTGAAATAATTGATACCATAATCGTTGTTGTTTTAATTGTTTATCGTTTGATGTTCCACATGTGCTCAGCTGGACCTACGAGCACATCTATGTTTGCGCCCTGCTTCTGAGCCACCGTCTCCACCCATTTAAGCTGAATAAACTGCTGTGGGTTAAGATTCATCTCGCTCATATACGCCTTATCTGCCACAGCCTTTTGACGCTCAGCCTTCTCGCGAGCCACCTGAACCTCGTATTCACGTTCCTGCGTCTGCTTGGCCTGTACCATTTTAGCCGTGCGGTTCATTTCGGCAAGCTGTTCCTTGTTGGGTGTTGCCTTACCGATAATAACATCCTTAATGATAACGGGCATCGGCTTGTGCTTGGAGAGGACTGCAACGTAATCCTGCATCTGCTTCAAAATCTTCTTGTCGATAGTGCTCAATACCTGTCGGTTAGACATCAAATCGAATGGGCTATACTGTGAGATATGGTCTCTGACAAGATTGCAGAAATAGTTGTATAGATTAGTATTAAACCAATCACGTCCATAGTTCTGCAACAGTATGGGAGAACGACCCTGCTCCACCTGCGTGACTATGACAGAATGGAAGTCGAGCGGAGTGTTGTCGTCGGAGAATATGTCGTCAAGAAGCACCTCGTGGCGTACTGGAACAATCTTGAATGTCTCGGCACGAGTACTCAGTGCACACCATGTCAGACCACTCTGAACTGGAGTGTCGTCAACACCACCATGTCCGAATATCCATGGTTTCTTTACCAACACGGTTTCCTCGTCGGCATCGGGCGACACAAAACGACACGAGGATAACATCACTACTGCGACAAGCGCAAAAAGAATTGAAAATAATTTTCTCATAATTGTTTCTTTGTCTATAAATCCGTTAATTAATATAAGATATGCAGTGGTTATAGCGTTTTCCTTCGTCTCGCTCGTCTGCATCAGAGCCCGTTAATTACGTTTTACGGAGTGGTTACATGCGACACACTGAGTACGGTCCCTTGGCCTTCGGGATAAGTTTCTTTTTTGTCATCAGATTTTACGGATTTCACGGATTTTGGTTTATTTCATTTGATGACAAAAGAAAAATCCATTCAATCCGATGTGAAAAACCTTTTCTCGGAAGAACTCAATTCTTTCCAGTTTTGTAAGAATTGGAAAGAACTGGAATGGTAATACACTCGCCGATGTTATGCCTCAAACTCCGAAGGCAGCTTCTGACCGCCACCCTAAGAAGAGTCCATGTCTGCTTTTCCGTTGGACTTGACGGTGGCGCGATAGCCCTGCTTCTTGGTAGAAGGATTGTAGGCTTTCGTCTTACTCAATTCCAATGACATTGCCATAAAAAATGAAGTATTAAATTAAACATTGCATATACCCGAACTAAATGGAAGTATCTATTTTATTTCTTCGTATGCTTGTGCAAATCTACTAAGAATTGTTTTGGTGGTGTGGACATGCTTTACAGCTCCACCAACACCTTTATCTCTGTATTTCCCCCTCCTTGTGTATGCAGCGTGGGCGATATTCCTTTAGCGAGATACACTCGGCGGCTCTGCTCAAACATTCGGTCGTAGGGTGGTGCCTGCATCATACCGACTACGAGGGTGCGTGTGGAGCTATTCAGCACTTGCCATCTTTTCGTGTGCGTCATATTCCTTTTTGTTGTCGTAGCGTTGTAGTCGTCCATGAGCTGATGCACGCGCTCTGTCATCATCATGTTCTCTGCCTTCAGGTCGGCAATAATACAGGCAAGTGCCTACATGCGTTTGTTTGTTTCTTTTTCCATAGTCTCTATGTTTTATGGGGTTCTGTTTAATTATACAACATGCTCATTAATGCCGCAGCCCTTCGCTTGTCGGTAAATCCTTTGATGTTTACCCATTTGCCGAAGATGCAGCCTCCGACTCTTTTCTGAACCATCCAGACGGTCACAGGTATGCAACCGTCGTAGGCTTCCATTTGAACAATTCTTAGTGTCATATCTTGTTGTTTTTAATCAAATTTATATACTATATGCGGTGTAGTGTTGCCCAGCCCGTCGCGAGGGTCGGCAAAGCCGCCTGGTGGCGATGCAGTCACGGCATTGGCTATTCGCTTGCGCGGTCGGTACTTTACAAGACCCTTACCGTCCTTGCCGCTACGTACCCATCCGATGTAATACTTGTCAGTCATATTCATACTCTTATAGTGGAATGAGGACGTTTGCCACATTTCCCGATATTATCGTATAGACTACCCCCCCACACATTGTTTATCATCAACTCGCTTACCCCTCGCTTGTCGGGAGTGTCTTGGTAAAAGCGGATAGAGTCGTTGTCACGCCATACCATACGAATTTTACTTTTTCTGTTATTCATATTCTATCAATACTGCTGGTGCTTTGACGAGCGAACTTGTACCTTGTATGATATTACCTGCTCCCTCCTTGTGGTATTGCGTAAGAATGGTGGCGCATACTTGGGGAAGGGGGATATTTAAGACTTGCAATCTAATCATATTCTATCAATACAATGGTATGCTGTCCGTGCTCGTCGTAGAGTCCGGCCCATCCGTCGTAGCGTGCGGATAGTGCGATGGAGTACCCCCGACGTGGGCAGAGCTGGGATGTGCGTTGCACGAAAGGGATTTGGTTAATCATACGTTATCAATACCATATTGTCTTTGCCTACTGAGGTGAGGGTGTTGGTTGTACCTCCAACGTTTATCTCCATTCGCTGAATGTTGGAGTAACCATAACCATTCAACGGGCGACCTCGGAAGGCTGCTATTCTTATTCGTAGCATATTGCAATCAGATTGTCTGTAGTGAGAAACGTACCTATACATTGCATCAGACATCCTTGACGCAGATGCCATTCCTTATCACGAAAGTCGTTAGTGCCTATTAAGCGACGCACGGCTTTCGCGTGTTCGGTTCGGGCTTCGTGTATCAGATAAATGTTACGCATAATAGGTTGTCTTTTGTTACTGTTGTTATCGAATTGCACCACGGCCACGGACTGGGACGGTGATACTTATCGCCGTATTTACACCCTCCCCGGTCGCCATGCTCACGGCGGAAGGCTTTTGCTTCCTCGGTGCGGTAGTGGACGAGGACGGAACGGTCAATCATACTCTATCAATATTTTCGGTTTATCCACGTCGTGCCCCTTACCTCCCCCAGCAATACACAGGGCTATGCCGTGTGGTGACACAATGATGCCGTTCTGCGAGGGACTGTAGGAGCCGAGGACGATGGGATGAGGATTGTTCATAGTTCTATTACTATTTTTGGGCAAATCGTTGCGTCTTCAGCCCTTGACGGAATACAAGGACTACAACCACGAGGCGAATAGATGCGAAGGCATATATCGTGCCATCCTGGTGTTGACGGAATCAAGCGACCTTCGCAGATACATCCGATTTGCCTCCCCGAATTGATGTTTGGATATTGATTCATAATTCTACTGCTATAAAGAAAACGTCACAGAAATCTGTCCTTGCCATAATTGTGATGGCTATGTTATGATACACGCCGCCGAACCGCTCGGCACTGAACATTGAGGATTGATGTGTCAACAGTCTGCCACCCCCGATTAGGTCGGCAATAATGCGGACTACCCTCTCTGGTGGATTGTCAGTTCGCATGATGTTTTCTCTCCATATTCTCCTTGAACAGCCGTTGAAACTCATCGCATAATGCAACCACTCCCTTATCCGTGAACACGGAATAAGACAGCTCCATTTTCTGCTTTGCCGAATAAAGGGCGAGATGAAGACTTATAGGTTTCATTTTCCAACCATCAGTTGCTTGCATCCACAACGTAAGCCATGTTTTCAAGAACATTGCAGCCTCGTGTGTTGGTGGCAAATCAAACTGAAGGAATAGGGCATTGTCCGAATCGTTTGCCTTGAGGAACTTGCTCACGGCATCGTCTTTTAGGAAATAGCGGTCGGCCACTTCCTCTTCGAGCACGTCTTCCAGGCGAGTTTTCAGCTCGAAGGGTTCGGGGAACTGATAGTCGAAGGCTACGTCACGGCGCATGGAAATACAGAACACACGATCGCGGTTTTGTGGCACACCATAGCTCTTTGCGTTGAGTCGCGCCCAACGGCTCACATAGCCGAGCGACGAAAGTTTGTCGAGCCACTTCTGGAAGTCGGGCATGAACTTCTGACTTACCAGTGCCGCCACGTTCTCCTGCAAGAGATACTTCGGGCGAAGCGCCTCCACGGCATCCGCCACTCGCCAAAGCAGTGCGCTTCGAGTGTCGCTGCCCTCCTGCAAGCCCATCTGCTTGCCAGCCTGACTGACGTCCTGACAGGGCGAGGAATAGGTGAAGAGATCCACTTCGCGACCTTCGAGTGAGCGTTTTACTTCGTGCCAGTCAATCTTGGTGATGTCGCCCAAGGCGCAGTCGGCAAACTGAGGAAAGACGAGGTTGTGCATCTGACAGGCGTATTTGTCGATGTCGCTCCATCCTACGCACTTCCATCGGAAGTCGGGATGCCACTCCCGTAGCACATCAGCTGCCATAAGCTGCGAGTCGTAGCCGGAGAACGTGGTGAGGAATATCTTCTCCTCGTTCTTGTCGGCAGCGGTGGTAGGAAGGGAGGGCAGGGAGTCGTCGAGGTCATCGAAGAGAGTGAGTTGCTCGCCTGGGCGTGGCTTGGGTGGTGCGGGATAGAAAAGTTGCTCGTAGATGTGAGCCAACACGTCCACCACGATGCTGTTTCCAGCTTGCTTGTACTGCTGTGAGGCAGATATAGCCATGTCTTCGGGTTTGCCCTTGCCCTTCCAGTCAGGCAGTCGTTCGGCTGCTTGAGCATTGCTGCTCTGCATCGTGCCGATTACATTGTCACGAACGCCCATCAGACGAAAACACTCCTTGGGTGTGAGCTTGCGGATGGCATAGCTCTTGATGGTGCGGTCGGTGAAATTGAGTTTTGTGATCATATTGTTGCTGTTATTTGTATTCAATCATTACGCCTGTCCTCGGAAAGTGGGCGAGTGACATCAGATGCTCAATGCAAAGTCGCTCGTATCGGGTATTCAGTGTTACTGCTATTCCTCCCACACAGACATTTAAGGGTTGTATGTTAGTCATATTCTATTAAAATTCCTGGAGCATGATTATCAGTCCTGACACATCGGCTTAATCCTCCCAACGGCGGCCTTTGGAAATCGGGCGACGCATTCCAGTAGATTCCTGCTACGGAGGGTACGTGGAAGTCTATCTTTATTTCATTCATATTCTTCAATCAGAAATACATTTTGCGGCCACGAGTTGATTGTTACGGTCGGGCAAACGTCTGTGCCTAATTTGCCTCCATCGTTATTGCCACGAGGATATTGATAAAAGTCAATATTAGTCATATCAGTCCTTCTCAACCTCTAATTCCCAAGTATTTTCGTAGTGAGAAGAAAAGACGTTATAAGGACACTTGCAACGATCGATGGCTACCTGCATTTTATCCAACATGTCTCTTGTATAGAAACATCTCCTCATAAGGTAAGCCAAAGCCTTGAATTGGTCTTCGGTAAGAAATACGTTTTGCTCTCCACAGGTGATGCCTACGTTGTCGGTAATGGTAGAGTAGAAGAGTTCTACGTCTTCATCTTTTTCCTTTTCGTCGTTAAATACGGTTATCTTCGTTGTATTGTAACTCATAATTCATTTCTCCTTTAATTTATAATTCAACAAACACGCAAATTCCGCCACTTACAGCGGTCAGTGCGTTTACGAGCTTACCCCCCCCGACTGTGCGACTGCGCCTCAGAGCCGAGGACGGATAACTTAGGTCGGCAGATCCTGGGCAGGGACAGTCGGTATAGCCCAGCTCGGTGGCTTGGCGTATGCGAAGGAACGTCTCGCCCTCTCGGTCCACCAACTGAAGGAACGGTCGGTCGGTGGTAGAGTAGATGCGGTAGAGCGAGCCGTCGGGATAGCGGCCATACAGCTTGCCGTCCTTGCTGATAGTGCCGCGCTTGTAGTGAGGGTCAGTCATATTCAATAATTAATCTCCATCCGTGACGAGGTGCAGGATTACCCCATTGTTGAGTCATGGTTCCGATACAGGTTCCGTTCCAATGGATGCGCTGATGAAAATCGTCGAATGGATGCTTCTTAGTCATATTCAATCATTATGCAATGTGGGCATTTGTAGTCGGTGGCTCGAAGGGCGGGCGAGAAATTACCCCCCCATCCTCGCCATTCGAGCCGATGGCTAACCGGATGTACCGAAATCTTAATGTTGATCATTGTTTTCTATTACTTCCTGCCATGTGTTACCGTGACCGAGTCCACACTTTGCAGCCACCCCACAAAAACTCTTGTCGTAAGACCCCGTCATACAGGTTCCGAAATCAGCACAAGTCTGACAGCCGAAATCCATACAATCTGGATGATACCACACCTTGTCGCCAATCTCACGGATATAGCCTCTCTTTGTATCTACCACCAAGGTTCTTCCGGCGGAAGGTCTTTTGGGTTTATTCAGAACAACCTTATACCGATTGTTTTTCTTCCTCACGACATAATATTCATGGGATAGATCCCATCTCGGGTCAAAAACACGGGGGTCAATGCGCCACTTTTTTGGAAAATGAAATTTCTTCGGGTCGCAAAAGTTGGAAAGCACTTTACGGTCAGTAGAAACAATATCTTCCCAGTTATTACAACAACGAAGTACGTCAACCCTCCATCCTATACGACGCTCTACCATATCTAACAGCGAGGGATAGTTGTGGGGTTTCTTCCAAACACCTCTAAAGTAAAGGTTGTATCTGTCAAACAGAACCTTGTTTTTTGCTTTCATAGAACTATACTTTAATTTCCAGACTAAATTTCACTATTTTAAGGACGAGCTGTAGTTCGTGAACGTACTTTATATGATATAAGAGTGCATAGCCTGTCACGTTGTAATACTTTATGAATATTGCCCAAGCGTATTTTTTTCGTTCTACAGCCAAATATCTGGCAAGGAAACTGCCTGCTCTTGCTTTAATTGGTCTTGTGAAGTACTTGCCCTCAACCTCTTCCTTAAAGTCATTATTGCGAAGGATTTCGGGCGTGACCGGCACACCATCGATGTTGCAGCACCATGTCCCCCAGGGACCGTCGTCTTCGTCGTTGACAGCCTTCAGACTGACGACTCCTTTCTTGTCATTATGCTGTCGGTCGGGATGGATTTCGGTAACGATACACAAGGTGTCTTTCGGAAACATGCAGTCTTTGTTTGTCTGCACAATGTCGCCTATTCTAAGGTCTTCTACATTAATCATTGTCGGCCTCCTTTCCTTCTTCAGTCTTAAAGTATTCGCCGTATTGTTGCCACTTCTTTTCGTGGATATTGCCAACAACCTCAAAGTTCTTCATTTTATCTTTCTGGGCATAATCAAGAATGCCGTCAGAAATACCGCATACTTTAGAGTCGGGATTCACTGCCGTCACTATACCAAAGAAAGCTTCCTCCTTGCAGTAATACACTACGGCATAGTAGTTGTCGCGCTCGTTGTCTTCAAGGCAGCTGTACGGATAACTGTCCGACCGCAACACGTCACCCTCGTAAATCTCCTTGCCATTCTTGTCGGTAAATCCCGTAAACTGGCAGATCGAAGAGGGATGAACCTGATGATATTTCAAGTTGTCAATTTCGTCTTGATTGACGATATAGTCGTAGTTCTCTACATGGGTCACATGACCGTCTATGCAAGAACGCCAATGCTGAACCTTGCGCACCAATGCACCGTGTACCCAACCACCATCTTCAAACCAGATGCCCTTAAACTTAATCGTTCGCATAATTCTCTATAAATCCGTTATGTTGTTAATAATCTCTTTCCCTTATGAATTTTTCAAGTCGTAATATGCTTGTAACCACTCATCATATTCTTTGTCATAATAGGTATAAACCTTTCTGCCTTTATCGCACAAAGGCTCGGCTATAGGCATAATCGCATGAATTTCCCTGCGCCATGTGATATTACGCTCGTAACCGAAAATATGCCACGGCCGAAGATTGCCGTATTTCAATAGTAAAACAAGCACACCACTCATTTTAGACAATAACCGATGCACAGAGCGACCGTCTGAATATCCGTTCACAACATAGCCTCCAGCGCAAATCTGCCACGAAGCTCCGTCGAGCTGATGGTGATAGAGGTTGATGCCGTGACGGTTGCAGATGGCAGCAAGTACCTTATTTTTTGAACATGCTTTCATAATCTCTGCAAATCCTTTTATGTTGTTAATATTATCGTCATCGAATTTTACGAATTTCACGAATTATCTTCGTCTTCGTTAGTTTTGCGTCATTCGATGACAAACAAGAATCCGTTGAATCCGTTAAATTCGATGTGAGAACCTTTAGTGTTCCTCCTTGATGCCGAAAGGAGTGCCATCGGCGAAGGTGTAGTTGCTCAGTGTTTCATCGAAAGGCCAAATATGTCTGCCACTTATCGCAATACTCTTCATTTTTTCATCAGCACCTACTACCGTGACCATAGAATAATGGCCTCCTGTCTTGCTCTTAATCCATCCGAACGGTTGGTGCTTCAGCATTTCCTGCCAGCACTCGTCTACATTTTTAAACGGGCGGTACTTGGGTTTGGGCTTGATACGGTAGTCGTAACAATCAGGTCTAAAATGATGTCCTTCATCCACATCTACCCATTTACCGTTGAAATTAGGCTTTCCTGGATGTTCAATCTTAAAGCTAAGGTCAACTTTGTAATATTGGATAGTTTTGCCATTTACATACGCCTGCATTACATCCACCAACTGCTTTATTTTCTCTTTTTTCATTGTCCTCTATATTTTCGTTAAAACATTATTACTTACTGTTTCCCGTCTTCTCCTGCCCATAACAATCTTTGTATGCTCTCCCCATCCTTTCCGAATCTTTCCACGATGTCCGGCATAGTTGAAAAAAGAGTCGTAAAGGCGTTCGCGGTCAGATGTCGAACAAATGGATTTTCGATTACGAAGTAGCTCACTACTTCCGCTCTCTCTCTCAGGTCGGCAAAAGCAGCGTCGATGGTATCGAAGCGACAGGTACAGACGTGCTCGGTGGAAAGGTTTACGAAACACCATTTCTTTGTGGTGCGGTCCCGACAGAGCATTACGATGCAGCTGGGACGGTTGCGTTGGTTTACCTTGATATACATAAGCTAATCTATTAGTTCAAAATCATAAACGAACACATAAGGGTTGTTCTCCCAAGTGCCCTTGCCGCTGATTTTGTCTATTAGGGCAGCGTAGGCTTCGCGTGGAGTCGAGAAAGAATAGAAGTCTGTCACAGCGTAATTTTGACAAGTATAACAATACTCTTTTTTAAAACGAACGTACTCTTTCCCAAAACGGCGGATACCTTCCGCCATGCAATCTTCATCGCTTATGTCTTGTAGACGTTCGACACGGATGTTAGTGATACGGATGCGGTGCGGCATAAGGTCTGCCTTGACAAACATCTTGTTATTCCACCCTGGTTGTTTTATCAACTCCGCAGCAAGTTCTACTGGCACATCTAAAGCAATATCCTTATATTTTTGCGCCACAGCTACCACCTCGCCGACTTTGTAACGTGAAGACGACAATGCGTAATCAAACATCTGCTGAAGCATATCTCCTTGGGCTTCATAGAGTCGTCTATTACATAACCTTTTCCAAACACTAATGTCCTCATTTGACCACCCTTCGTAGGTCTCCAATCTTTGAAAAAACATTGTAGGATTTAGCATACGCCTGGTCTGGGTCTTTCTGCCTTCGAGTACAGCCTGTGTGAGACCGTACTTGTCATTGAACATGATCTTCTTCATACTCTATATTTCCGTTAATATTTTACTACGTCTTCCTAATCTTTTCCATTTCCTCATTCTCCTTGCTCAGTCGCTCCAAATGTTCCAGAACAAGCGAATACGACTGATTGTTCACCTGATCTTCGGTGAGCGAGGCATATTTCTGCATGGTGGCGATGGTGGCGGTGTATATCTCCAAGGGCGTTGACGGCCGCTTGCGAGAATCAAGCTTCTGCACCTTGAACACATGGGGATAACGCCGTGAGAGGGTGTGCATCATGCCGGTCCACCAGAAGAGGATGGGTTGCCATTGGTGATCGGGGAAGTGGCGGAAGAGTGGGGCTTGGGTGTCAAACTGATGGGTGTCATAATGGAAATCATGCACCTTGAGGTTGGTGTTGGTGTCGATGAAGTCGATACGACGGTTGAAGATGGTGGCGAGGAACATGGAACGTGCCTGGTCTACGCTATCGGCTTGCTGTGCTATCTGCTCGGCCGTGAACTTACCCATCTGCTTCATCTTGACAAGGTTGTTGGCGAGCGAGGTGTATTGTCCCATGAGATCGGAGGCAAAACGATACTGCTGCCATGAAAAGCCGTCCATATCCTGCGCCGGACCTTCATAGTCGGTCTTGCGACGTAGCAGACCACGTTTGTTGCGTAGGCGAAGGGTAGGGTAAGGAAAGCGAGAGAGGTGAGCTCCACGCTCGTTGTCGAGCCAGTCGAGCAGTCCAGCACCGGAGGCAAGATACTCAGCCGAGTTGCGGTCGTCGGTCTTCGGCTTGGGCGTTAGCCAATAGTTGAACTGCCATAAGTAGATGGGGAAGGTTTCTTCCTCCTGCTGTTTGCGACGGAAGAAACGGTTGCGTCGGCTTGGGGTGGAGAGTCGGCAAGTGTAGTGTTGCTTCTCAAGAGGCTTCGACTCGTCTATGCCTTCCACTATCTCTATGCCTGCAAGAACAAAGAAGCACGCTATCTTGACGTTGCGCATGTCGAAGGGATGATAACGGTCGGCTCGCTCTATCTGCTCAAGCATTATGCGAGAAATGAGCTCCAGCTGCTCGGTGCTGCACTCGTTCCATGATCGGGGCAGTGTTAGGTTGATGTTTCGTTGTGTCATAATTTTCGGGTTTCTTTCATAGGCAAATGTAGGATTTTTTAATTTGGTGGGGCGGACATGGTGGGGGAGCGTATAAGGAGAAGATACAAATGAAGCCACTCTGCGAATTGTGTAATTAGCGCAAAGTGGCTTTGAAGAATACAAATGTAAAAATTCAAAAAATTAGAGGGTGGCGTGTAGGGCATTATAGTCCCACACCTTAGTGCAGTCGTCTTCGCAGGGCTGCCAGTCGTCATCACAAAAGTAGAAAGCGTAGGCGGCTTTGATTATCTCCTCTTCGTTCATGCAAGCGCAGAGGTCGGCGTACATCGAATTGAAGGCGACGTATTTGTCCCATGCGTTGACATTTGAGTGAAACTTCATGCCCTTAGTCAGCTCGTCTACCTTGATACGAGTCCAATGTGCACCTCCGCCGGTTGGCGTACCCTCCTCGTCGTACATGCCGCTATAGACAAGAGCATTAACATCGTGGTTGGCCATCTTCTCAGAATAGTGTCGTCCATAGAGAACGGCGTGCTGACGGCGCAATATGTGCCAGTAGAGCTTGGGGTCGGTCTGCTCCAGCGCAAGGAGATCGGTAGAGAGAGTTTCTACTGCTGCCCACATCTTCTTCTCGGTAGCCATACCATTGGCACGAGCCTGTTCAATCATCTGTTTGTAATTCATTTTGTTTGAGTCTTTATATGTTTAACATGTAGGGCAGATGCCCCGAAAATGTGGGATAAGTAATGTTTTTTGCGCAGAGATGTGCAACGTTGGAAAGAAAGTTTGCGCTTGGGGCTTGCTTTCTGCCTTTACCTTAGTGGTCGAGGCGGTCGGTGGTGTGTCTTTCTTTTTCATAGAGTTTCGTAAATTTTCGTTGAAGAATAAGCAGCAACAACACAAACCAGTTTGACAGATATGCCACCACAATAGCCGACAGCGCCGATGCGTAGACATCGTGGCCGAGGTAGAGCAACGCCGACATTGTAACCCAAAAGGTGAAACACTGAGGGCATGATGCCACCTTGTCAACAACACGGGCAATGGCTTCGGCCAGTCCGAGGTGTTGGGCAAGCGTGGCAGCTATCATGGTGGCTATAGCTATCAGAACTATCATGGCTTTATGTAGTTGCAAGGGTGAGCGTTACGGGGCAGTCGGACACGAAAGTCTTGGAACAGTTGCAGCAAGATATGCGTGCTATGCCGTTCTGTACGGTACCTACTGTTATTGTTGCCGAGTTGATGGCTGTGGCGCTGAACACAGGTATGGTGAAGTCTTGCGACACCACTTGTGAGCGTGTGCAGCACGAGCCGCAGTTGCATGGGATGTAGCTTATTACACCCTCAACGTGAATGACGATGATATACTGCGATGTGCCTACGTTGGCAATGCTCTTGACGGAGAACTTCGGAGCGAACACGGGTGTCTCATCTACGCAAGCCGGTGTGCAAAGCTGTTGTGTGATATTGACATCATAATATGGTGCAGCGGCGGTTGCCCCAGCCGCAAGTGTGGCTATGATGATAGCCGGAATGGTACGTTTGTTCATAATCGTTTATGTTTTATTATAGCGACGATGCTTGCCGCCGCTTGGTTTGTTACTCTGTTTAATGTTTTACCTGATAGCCTTGCGTCTGCCCTACGGGTAGGTTCTTGTCAAGAAGATCGGCAAGTTCGGTGAGGTCTTCGTCTTCAAACGTCACCATACCCTCGAGCACAGACAGCGGTCCGTTACCTCGCATCTTCTCCACTATGTCATGTGCCATCTGCGGTATGCTCTCTTCGGGTATCTGACCGAAATATCGGGCAAGCATAGGTGCGACGAGCGAGTTGATGATTGGCTGGATGAGTGGCTCGATGTCCTTCTGTAGGGCATAACTGCCACTGACAATGCCTAACGAACTGATGGTGGCTTGCAGAGACTGAAGCATGGGTAGGCGCATGAGGTTGCCTGCGGCTATCTGCGAAATGGCGGGTCGTGCCCATTCGGACACGACTGCCGCCAAGATTTGTGAGTTTTTGTATTCCATATATATAGCTGGATTACGTTATTCTCTTACTGATTGCATCCGCAACCGCAACCGGTCTGGCATACGTTGGTTGAAGGGATGAACAACTTGGTTACGCTCGACAACGATGCCACCTGCGACTTGAGCACGTCGATGCTGGCGTTAGCTGCCGCATTGTAAGCCATCTGCTGTGCGTTGACGGCTTGCTGCGCATCCTTGTTTGCATCCACTTTGTCTTCTACACGGCGCAACTTCGTATCGAGATACTGTGTCACTTCCACGAGCTTCTTGTCGGTGTAGTTTTCGCTCTTCTGAATGGCGAGTTCGGTTTTCAGAGTGCTGTTCTCTTGGATGAGGTTAGTCTCACTCTTAGTTACGAAACGCGCATCAGGGTCGGTAGGATTGGCTGTCATGCCGTTGTTTCTTCCGATGCCCAGAAGCGAGGCGCTGCCTCCCAATAGGCTCGTTGCCAAGCCTGCGATGCCGAGACCCAAGGCTGTATTGCCAAGTCCCTTGCTGGCAACATCATAGTTGCCGTCATTAGTTTTAATCTGCATAGTGTTTTGTGTTTGGTTGATTTCGTTCATTATTGAACTTGTTGCAAAGGTAGGGGAGAAAGTGGTGTGGGCGAAGTGTTTCTTATTAAGTGTTCTTGCCGTGGAATAACGTATAATTTCGGCTAATACTAAAATAAAAAAGCCTCACGCTGCTAACGTGAGGCTCGGTACAGTATAAGATATTCTAATGACTATCGGGGATGCGGTGTGAACTTCCCTTGCGAATCTTCGGCTACGGAAATGTATGGCACCACTTCGTCGCGGATGATGTCAAGAAATAATTGTGCGGCTCGCTTCTTGGGTACGTCCTGCATCCAGTGGGCGTTGCTCATCAACTGTTGTTCGAGTCCGACAACGGGACGCGCTACAAGGGTAGGGTGGTTGCGCAGGTAGAGCTTAGGCATGAAGGTGACGTACTTGGTTTCTTCCACCGAAGCAAGGGCTTCGTCGGGGTCGCTGATGATACACTTGATGTTGAGTTTGTATAGGTCGCGCTGAATGTTTTTTTGAAAGGTCTCAATCGCACGTTCGCCTACGTCGGGCATAATGATAGGGTGCTTCAGAATGTCTTCATACGACACCTTTGGAAGTGAGGCAAGCGGATGGGTATCGCGCATGATAGCATACACATTAAAGGGTATGCAGGGTGTAGTCTCTATTCCCTCGTGGCTGTAAGCCATATTCATAGTGAAAGCAAGGTCTAACATGTGCGCCCTTAGCGATTGGTTAAGAATATATGCTTTGGTGAACTCGGCATTGATACGCACGTTGGGGTATCTCTCCATAAATATCAATGCTGCCATACGGACATACGGAGCAATAAAAGAACCTACGCCTATGCGCAATTCGCCGGTCATGCAGTTGTTAAGGGCATTGATTTGCTCTTTGCAGTCCTCGGTCTGCTTCAGTATTTCTTTGGCACGAGGCAACAGGGCTTCGCCGCTTTCAGTGAGCATAATGCCGTGCGAAGTGCGGATAAGCAGTTTGCAACCCAACTCGTCCTCCAGGGCGCGAATGTGCTGGCTTACCGCCGACTGGGTGACGCAACAACGTGTGGCAGCCGTACTAAACGACTTTGTTTCGGCGACATAAACAAAGGAGCGTAAATGTCTTAATTCCATAAAACCTATATTTTTAGTTATTCTACGTTTACAACAATGTAATCAAAGAAGCTTTTCTAATTGCAAAATTAAAGACAATTATCTAATTTAGATTATATTTTGTATTAAAAACGCTAATTTTAGTATAAATTTATCAGAATACTAATATATATAATAAAAATCCCTGCATCCATACCTTTTGTAAATAAAGGATAGATGCAGGGATTTGTCGTATGACGAAAAAATCTTTCTCGTATGAGCGATTATTTCTTGCTCTTCTTTGCCGTCGTTCCTTCTTCACTTGTGCTGAAGAAAGAAGAGTCGGCATCGTCGAACACTTCCTTAGCGATATTGCTTTCGCTCTGTGCGTCAATATCGCTTACCCTTTTTTTGACGCGAGAAGCGAGTCCCAACCGCCGGTCTCAGGCTCTGTAATCTCGTAACGTCCGTATGTACATGGTTGCAGAGAGCCGGACAGTTCCACCTGACGGTCGTCGTCGGCCTTCTTGCCCGTGTCGCCCTTAATGCCACCCGAAGCATACTCAAACTTGTGCTGAGGGTCGTACACGATAATACTCTTCTCGCCATCCTGGATAATATAACCAAGGTCAAGGTTGTTCAGGGCGCGAGCCAATTCTGCAGACTCTGCGTTTACGCTCTCAAGCACGTAATCAAGCTGCTGCTTGAAACCTTTTCTGCGACCAAGGCTCTCGAAAGTGTGTCCCTGACTACTTTCTTTGCATTCAAATTTGTAGAGACCCTTGCCAGTGTTGAACGACTCGGCGGTCAGAGCAGGATAAACGTTCTTTTCTGCTTTCAAAGGAGTCTTGAGGTCGCCTTTGTTGAAAGCATACACATTGATGCCAAGGCCGCCAAAGTTCTCTAAGCATTCATTAGCGGCGAGAATATCCTTAATCTCAGGACATGTTGCTGTTACTGCCATATTCTTATGAGTTTTTGTGTTGTTGAATGTATTGTTTAAAAGAAGGGCGGCGGGTAAGCATGTTCCGTCAGGTCAGCCACGACCGTCGCCCGTGAAAATATAGAGTGAAAGAAACTCCGTTAGGTATTAACCGTTCTTCTTGAAGAAAGCTGTCAAGCCCATGTTCATGCCGGTGGCGGTGAGCTGAATCTTCTTCTCGGTCTTGCCGTTGCTCCAACCTGCAAACTTGTAGGTAGTACCATCGACTGCCTCAAGAGAGAGAATCTGATTAGGCGCAGTTTCAAGCGGCTTGGTGTAACCTGTGCCATTTACCTTTACTGTACCGTCTGGTTTCTGACCGTCAGTACCAGCAAGGGTAATCACGAGCATAGTGTTATCGTAGTCGCCGGCTACATACTCAGGAGCAACGAGATTACCGTCGCTGACGCAGAGAGCATATTTCAAGTAGTTGCGTATGCCTGCTCCCTGGATTGACTGAATCTGGAAAGATAAGTCTCTGTGATCTCGGTCGGAGCCGAGGCGAACACTTACATACTGCTGGTTGCTGAGTGTGTCAACACCATAGACAAAGTTCTTGTCGATGCTTGCATACATACGGTCGCCTGCGCCGAAGTTGGCGATAGGACAGATAGTAACCTTAGAAAGACCCGGCAACTTGAAATTGTCGCCCTGGTTGTACTCTACACGGAAGTTGCCGTGGAACTTGTTAGCATAACCTGCTGCAATGTTCATGGCAGTTGCCTCGTTCATGTAAACCCATGTCGGAACCTTGCGCAGACGCTCGTCCCAATTAGCGTGCCACTCGATGAAGTTGTCATAAGGAGTAGAGTCGTTGTTGTCAGCAGGAGCCGAAATAGCCTTACAAGGAACGAGGTTGCCGTTAGCCTCTGAGATAAGACCGTCCTCGATGTCGTGCTTAATGCAAGTGTGGAAACCGTCGTAGAGAGCCATGGCCTGATCGCGAGCAGGAACTGAGTCACCGCCATTGTCAAGAGTAATGTCGCCGAACCACAAGTTAGCAGCGAGGTTGTCAGCATAGTCCTTGAGGATTGCCTCTACAGCCTGTGAAGAGAGAGGAAACTGACCCTGAGCGTCGGTGCCGAATACTGTCTCACAGAAGTCGTCTATATTGCCAGGAAACTTATCCCAGGAGAGCTTCGAGGTAAGCGTACGCTCTTTCAAAAATCCAGCTTCGCTGTTGATTTCGCGGTGAACGTCCTTACGACGTGTGGTGCCACCCTTGCGAATGAACAAGTGGAAAGTGCGCTTGAACTGAACACCAGTGATGATGTCAATGCCAAGGCGGTCCATCTCTTCGGCATCCGAATAGCCAGGACCCATCACAATTTCCTTAGCAACCTCCTCGGCTACGTGCTGAAGCGCGTCAAGGCCGATAAAATCTTTAGGTAAATTTGCCATAATTGTTGTGCTTTTGTGTCTTTGTTAATGTTTTGTTGTTTGTGTTGGTTGAGAGTTTTTATTTCTCTTCCTCGCCATGCAGGAAGCGCCGGAAAGCAGCCTTTCGCTCAACGTTGGTCTTGTACTTGCTGCCATCGAACGAGCGCAGCTGCGGAGTTTTCACACCCTCGCCATTGTTCTCAGGAGCCTCGCCGCTGTTTAGCTCTTCGCCAGCCTCATTGGTGAGCGCGGCAATCTGAGCCTGCTTGTCGGCAATGGTCTGCTCGGCTGTAGCAAGCGCGTCCTTAGCGGTCTGAAGGTTTGCCTCGGCATCAGTCTTGTCGGCTGTGAGCTGGGCAATCTCTTTGTCCTTTGCCTTGGCGAGAGCTTTCAGCTCGTCGTCCTTTTTGGCAAGAGCATCGGTGTGCTGCGCGTTAAGGTCGCTTAGTTCTGTACTGTGAGCCTCGTTAGCCTGGGCGAGTGCGGTCTCCGCGACTTCCTTTGCTTCGTTGGCTGCGTTTACTTGAGCGGAGATTTCATCAAACTTGCCCTGCAATTCTGCGAGAGCGTTCTCCGCTGTGGTGACTTTCTGCTCTGCGTTAGTCACCTTCTGCTCAGCTTCTTTCATGTGGGCTTCGAGAGAGTCAAGAAGCGAGGCGTTCATATACGCGCCCTCTTCCGTAACGGCAATCTCGCCAGCCTGCAATCCGCAAGCGTTGCAAATAAGAGGATATTTCTCCATATTGATATTAGTATTTGTATTGGTTGCTTCCGGTTCCTCTGACTCCGGATCAATCTCCGGCTCGTTCTGTGGCTCAACTGCCTGCTCACGGTTGATGAGTTCGGCTCTGCCATCATAAAGTTCAAAGGCGTGTTGCACTACTCCCATAAATGACGACTGACCGTCCATCAAAATGCCCTTCACGTCCTCTGCATTGAACACTTTGCCTTTCAGGTGTTCGTCCTTTGCGTTAGGGCAAGCTTTTTTGACATCGGCGCGAAACTCAACGCCAAGATCGGCAAGTTCTTTGATAAGCTCCTTGTCATCATCCTTATTGGCAATGTCGCGATAAGCCTTGTTCTTGTCAAATGACTCGGGGTCATAAAGCTCATGGTAGGTCTCGTCGGTGTACTCGTCTTTCGCTCCATCGGGCAAAGTGTAGAACGCTGCCATTACGCCGATACAACCGACCTGATCTTTGGGGTTCATGTAATAGCGCTCATCGCAAAGAGAAGCGAGATACATTCCTGCCGAGGCACACAAACCATCAACCAAAGCAATCACCTTCTGGCCTTTTGAGTGAGCATAGTCAATGGCAAGAGCATAGTCGTTTTTTGCCCATGCCGAACCGCCGGGAGTATTGATGACGAAAACGTGACCACGACAAAGAGGATGGTCGGCAGCTCGCATCATCATGTCGCGGTGGTCGATAGAGCCATACGAGCAATAGCCGCCGTTGCGAGTGATAGGACCGTCAACGGAAAGTACCGAAACGAAGGGGAAGTTCTGTGCGTGCTCGTCGTCATCAGGAAGGTCCAAAGTCCAGTAGCCTCTCACCTGCTTGCCATCCTCCGAAATCTGATATTCCTCTGGATAGTAGGTGTTGCCCTCGGCATCCTCTGCGGTGACATATCCACAGCTCTTCTCCGGCTTGCTGAAAGCCGCATGAGTGTTTAGGTTGTGCTCAAGCGACTTGCGAATACCATGCACGAAGTCGGGACTAACCATCCACTTCTTTCCGGTAAGTATTTCAAATAAGCCTTTCATTAGTAAAAATGTGTTTTGTGTTGTTATCCTGAAAAATCAATCTTTTTACCGACTGACCATGTTGCGGAGGAAGGGCTCGAACCTTCGACCTCTTGGGTATGAACCAAGTGAGCTACCAACTGCTACCACTCCGCTGTGTTATCCGTATGCAAAATTAAAGGCTGCTTCGGTAATATTTAGGACAAAAAAACGCCGCTATCCTCGCGGACAACGACGTAATATATAATCTAAGGCATTGAAAAATGGTCTAAAATACTATGCGTCTCGAAGTGTGATAGGTATCGGCTCCGACAGGGCTTGTGTGGTGGCAGTGACGGTTCGCGCCAACTCAGTCTGACTATGGTCTGTGGTGCTACCTATGTCGAATGTATGGGGCAAGGTGTAGCACAACTGCAACGAACCGTCCATCTTGCGCAATACCACGTAATACTCCTTATCACGCATATTTCGGTACGCTTCAGCCACATTTTCGCCTCCATTTGCCACATTTGCACTAATATTATATGTATATATAGTGCCATTGCCCTGTTTGGCGGACGTCATCTTCACTTTAAGATTCTCTACAATAACGTAGTTTTCGCCACTCGTAGCCAAGCGTAAAGTTGGCTCGGCAGGGAAACTACAATTATTAATATATAACACTTGTGCCATACTGAAGGGTATCGGTATAACACACTCTTCCCTTGGGTAAAACATTACATCGGTAATGCCATCAAGGAACAATTCTTTGCATTTATTTGACAATTCCATTTACTTTTTAAAAAGGGTCATTTTTTAACTTAATTTATAAAATCATTTAACAGTTGTTCACATAGAAACGTTATTCCCATTCTATTCTCTCGAACGAGACTGTGCGCTCACTCTCGTCTATGAACTGCATATCAGCACAAGAATAAGCCTTGAAATTCTTGTGCTCCGTAGCAAACCAACGATCAATGACGCGCCTCATATTGTTTTTCTCTTGCTCGGTAGGGTCAATACCGTAACGCATTAGGAAGCGTTCAAGCATAGCTACGTGCTTACGACAGATAATACGATTGTTGGAGATGCAATAGTCAAAAGTAGACATGGCCCACTCTATAAGGCTGCGCTTAAATTCATTGTTAAGCGCAGCTTTGAGTTGCCACACACCTTCCTTAGTGAGATTCCACGTCGATGTAACTTGCTTTACGACATCAACAACCTCTACTTCGTAGGGCAAACGAATACAGATATAGTCCATATCTTCACTTTTATTGTAATCACGATAGCCAAAAATACGTTGCACTTCGTCAAAAGAAAGATAGTTTTGATTATCACGAAGCAATATTGAAGTTCCACCATTGGGATGCCGCCCTGCCATCATGTTACGCCATTGCTGGTGCGAAAAACATTGAGGATCAAGCGAACGAGATTGTTCCGTTGTGTTCGTAATATAATGACGGAGGATAAAATGCTCATGCGTATAGACACTAAACACCAACGGCTCATCCTTGGCAAGCACATGCTTGGGGTCGCGATTACGGAAGAACTGGCAACGACTGGTAGGTAGGCGAAGGTAAATGTTAGACATAACGGTTATTATTTTAGTTTGGGCCGTTTATATTGGCCCATAATTAAATCAGTGGCATTGAAGCTGTAGCGCAATGCAACATCGGTTATGTTGTTAGACTGCATCTTGCCGGTCACTTTTTCTATCTTCTCAATGTCGTTACGACTAAGACGGAGGCAGAGCTGTGCAAAGTCAATATAGCAGCCTCCAGACTCGGTATGAGCGATAACGCTCATGTCGAACTTGTCGTTACGACCAAAGAACTGGTTAAGACCTTCTACAAGGTCGGCTTCAGTGTAAACTTGCGCAACCGGATGCAGTTTGCGATACTTGTCGGTATAGGTCTTCAGCCGCTTCTCAAGATAATCATTGATAGAGTCAGAGTAGTCGAAGTAGAGCTGCGCTTCGGGCGAATCGGCATCACCACGTCGGACAGACTTAAAGAATCCGCGTAGTTGAGTAAGCACCTTCAGTACAGCATCAAACTGATTGAACTCTATACCATCGTTGAATATTTCGCGCATATCGGCTTTAACATCGGTAACAACACTCTCAAGCATATCGGCGAGGAACGTTACCTTATCAAGATTGGCTGCCATGCGGTCAACACGCTCACGCATACCGTCCTTGTTGTAGTCAACATAATACTTCAGCAAAGTACCGAACGAAAGAAAATCATAGCTAACATCTGAATGTAGGTTTGTCTGCACGATGGAAGCATACATGATGTCTGCCAATTTGCGATCATGCTGCTGAATGGTGCGCACAAGGTTCACCATTTCGCTCGAACCTGGACGCAAACGTTCAGCCGACTTTACGAGTCGGTTGCGCTTCTCTACAGCGTCATTATAGTCGGGATTGTGAAAGAGCACATCGAGGGTCTCGGCATACTTGCTTGTGGGCACATCCTTGAAATGGAAAGAGTAAATAGTGGGCTGGTTGCTAACAAGTTCTTCTCTCGCTTTGATAGGATTTGATTTAGCCATAATTTATGCTATTTATCATAAGGTCGATTATCAAACAAAAACTAACGCATATCTCCTTCGCCGGAAATTACATTTCGCTGCTTGCGAGAGGCAAGTTTTGCGAGATTTTCTTCTGCCACTTCTTCGAGCGTAACGCCCATCACTTTTGCCAGTCCTGCTGTCTGCCAGAGAATGTCACCGATTTCAGAAAGCATAAGACGACGTTCCTCGTCAGATACGTTCCACACCTGCGTATGCAGGATTTTGCCTTCTTCATCACGTTGTGTTGTGGTTATATGCAGCTTGCCCTTACGCATGTGCTTGCCGGCTTTGCTCGCAAACTCGCCAACCTCACCTACGAGATTGGCAAGCATATAGAAGAGATTGTCGCTCTCAGGCATACAAGTACTCATTGCCTTGTCCTGATATTCGTTTAAAGTTAAATTTGCCATGATATATATGTTTATATTGATGATTAAATGTCAAACTTCTCACAATACTGGCGCATACGCACAATGATGATGTAGCGTATTTTCTCGCCAAGAATTTTTGCATTAGGATGCGGTGTGCCGGTCTTGCCATGATAACGAAGGTCAAGAATATGCTTCCAGTCGGCAATCGTGTATGTATATGCCACAACAGTATAGGTATCAAGAGGCAGAACACCTCGTGCATCCTCCGGCTTCAATCCAGACTTCAGAAGTCGGTTGTAGCCCCACTCGCATACTCGGCATACACAACGATACACCATACGCTGCCAACGAGTGCCATAAAAATACCAATGCGGACGTGCTATCTGTACGCCACCATTCTTCTCCAGATTGCAATAGCGTGTGCTCTGCTCGGCTATGCTGTTGGGCGATGTGCGGTTGAGCTCGCGCGATGTGCTTATCTGTGTAGTCACTACCAGCGTCATGCGGATAATGGAGAATGCTTCCTCACACTCGTACTTCTGAGCCTTCTCAATAAACTTTTCTTCGCTAATACCATACGGACTAAGCGCGTCCATCAGGTTTTTGTTCTCAAGCATGAACTGCATATTAGTGCTGATCCATACCTTATGGTTCTTTGTGGCATAGTCGATGTAGGGAGAAGCGTTCAGATACGCCCAAATGTAGTTAGGAAGACCCTTTTCGTTGGGCATGAAAAAGTATATTGTGCCGTGGCGATACATCGAGCGGTGTCCGCTTTCCCAGAACCCCTTGCAGCGTTCTTCGTCACGCTTCTGAATGAACGCTTCCACTTTCTCTTCGGTTATTCCTTCTTCGGGCTGCTTGCCCTTAGCCTTGTAGCATATTCTGCCCACTCTTGCTATATGTCGTGGAAGAGATGTCTGGCGCCACCATTCCACTTGTGGTTCGATGAATTTCATTACTTATAAATTTTAGTTTATTATTTTTGAAGCTTACACAATACTCGTAGCTGCACCTTGTCGAACAGACTTTGGAGAGAGCCGTTGTTGAAGATTACTGCATCGTAGAATGGCAAGGGCAGAAGATTGCGCTGTCTGTCGCGATCCATACGTTCCTGCGACACCCCTCTGCGCAGTCGGGTTGCTTCCCATGCCGACACGCAAACCTTGAACAGCTCGATGCTGGGGAATTTCTCACACAAGGCTCTCAGACCGTCCTCGTCAATAACGTAAACAGCCTTGTCTGTCACCTGGTCGATGGTGGTCCAATACTCATAGCCACCATACTGGGTGTATGCTAACATCTTGTCGTGCTGCACGTCGCATTTTTCCACAAAATGATGTTCCACACCATCAATCTCGCCTTCACGCTTCGGACGTGTGGTATAAGAACACAACACTTTATATCCACCCAAGTCGGACAGCATCCGAGCAACGGTGTCTTTTCCTGCACCACTCGAACCAGTAATTGTTATTAGTTTCATATATTGTTTTTTTGTTTGAATTTTAACATTTGAGCAATCAATATAGAATCATAAGACCACCGTAAAACACACGTAAGCCTCATTTTTTGCGAAAACGTGGGCGTTTTTGCCGTTTTTGAGTATTCGGTTTAACACTTGTAAAGTGTTTAAGGCGTTTCCCTTTATTTTTACTCCTTCAGCTCACTCCAAACTCGCCTACAAATCTGACGATATGTTTCCTCTCCCAATGCCACCTTACAAGCATGAATGAGATAGTTGTACGTCACGGTCTGACTGCTTCCCAACTGCTGCCATTTCAGGTTTGTCTGCGCTTCATTATATTTGGAGCTGCATCTTGATAGTTGGTGGAATAGGTCAAAACCATACGGATGTGATCGCAATGCCCATCCCGCTTTCACCCAGTCGTCATAACTCTCGGTAATATTCCGATGGTTGCTCACAAGTTCCTGCACAATAACCTCGACCAATCTGTCTTGCACACGCTGCTGTTCCCAGAAGTTAGAGTTGCCTTCGGCTTTATACTCTACATTCGCATTGTGCGAGCGATACGCTTGGCGTGAAGCCAAGGAGACAAGCTGAGCTTGCTCACCTTCCAGTCCCTTATACGGCACCACATTTTTATTTATATATATGTGCTCAGAATCATCCCATGAAGCGAAACGCACACGTCCGATATTGCTGCAAGCCTTGTCAAGCGTAATGCCGATAGCTGCATAATCTTTTAGTAGAGCTTTGAACTGGTCTTTGTGCCGTTCAGGATAAGCCAGTTTTACTAAACCGAAATATCCACTGCCGGAGCACGACCGCATCAGCAAGGCTATTTCAGGACGATAACCGCAAGCGAAGCGCACATTTTCAAAGTTGCTCAGATGGGCGTTGTCCGCAAGGTCTATGTCGATGGCGAGCCAACCAGTGTGTTGCTTCAGATGAGTTTCTCGACGCGAGACTGGAGCTATAAACTTCGACCCATCCTTACGTATGCACTCATCGTCGTAGATGCTGAACAGCCCGCTAAGTGTAGCTCCAGGCAACTGCTTCTTTGTGTCGATGTACTCCTGCATCTTCTTCGCCTTACTGCCATACTCTTTGCGCATAGCGCGAAGGTGCTGCACATAGGGTTTCCAACGATCCGTAAGGCAGAACTCGCGGATGGTCATTTGCTGAATGCACTCACCAGTTTCACGGTCTACATACCGACCTACATTGTCGAGCGCATCAGAATATATAGAGCATATCTCGTCAAACATATTTTATAAGTAGAAATAACTGGGTTATTATGTCGGTTGCAAATTTAATAATTAAAATTGATATAAACAATATTTTAGTTATGTTTTTCATACGTTAGTTCTGTTTGGACTTTAATTCTTCAAAAGTCCAGTTTTTTGTTTTCGAGTCCATTTTTTCAAAAAATGTCAAAAAACGAAAAGTTCGTAATTTTGAAAAACGCTCCTACTGTCCACCCAAAATCCACTTCGTGACCGCCCAATGATTTTTTCAAAAAGTGATTTAACTTTCTGATTTTCCACTACTTATCAATTAAAAGTTTAAAAATGGGGTAATTTTTTATATATCTATACGAGCGCAAAGAACAAAAAAAATATAAAGAATAGAAGAAATAAGGCATTTTATAGCGTTTTTTCGGCATTGCTTTGCCTTTCCCTATATCCTACAACTTATTAAATGTCAATTATTTACGCCATAGGCGTTAATGCTACTAACTATATTGTTAGGGTTGGGGAGTCTTGAAAATGGGAAAGAAAGAAAATTGGCGAAATTTATATATAGTAGTAGTGTTTTTTTAGTAGATTTGTGGACTTTTGATGATTAGATTATATGTAATATCCATGATTATTAAGGAATTACAAGAGTTTGGGGACTTTGACTCTTGGGGCGGAAGTTTATTCTTGAATAAGTGAGAAAAACGGAATAAATGCGAGTGAAACGCAAAAGAAAAGGTCGCCTCGCCTAACAGCGTGACGACCTAATAAATGCTTTGTTGATTGCGAAAAATAGCGCAAGAGAAATGCTTTACTACTTGCGGATTACTGCAAAGGCAGCTTATGGAAGGCTATTTGTTCTTCATAAACTGATTAGCCTTTGTCATGCTGTCATAGAGTTTGCCACGACCGTACATATCAATCTTTGCCTCAATAGGTTGCTCCAGGCGTTGCAGGAGCGTGTTTACGGCTTGTAGAAGGGCGACGTTGGTGTTTGCTTGGTAAGACTCCATTTCATCAGTTACGGAAGTTCCTGCGGTGGTTGTGGGGCTTGTCTCGGCTATATTGCCAGTGTCGTAGGCGCGGCGACCGGAATAGTTGCGGTCGTAATTGACGAGAGCCTTCAGCAGTTGCGGATTATTCATCATCATTGCTTGCGTAGTCTCACGTCCGATTACCAACTCAGGACCGTTCTCGGCTACCAGCGACGGACGGCCGTTAATGGTGGTAGCGGTAGGCTGAGTGAGGAGCGACACACCGTTGTGTGGTTTGTCGTCCTCGGTTGCCCAATAGAGACTACCATCGTTGCCGACGAACGGACGAAGGTCTTGCACGTTGCCGGAGTCGTAGGTAAGCATACCAGATACAACCTTAGTATTAGGACCCTTGGTTGAGTTTTTCTTCTTTCCTCCACCAAGAGCTGAACTTAAAGCCCACTGAAGAAGTCCCATAAGAGTCGACATGACTACGGCAGCGGCAATAGGACCAGCGATCGGACCTAAGAACTCAAAGCACTTTGCCATTGCTCCAGCGATAGAGAATGTCACCTCGCTTTCAGTACGCGCTGCATCCGATTGCACAACAGCATCATTGTTTTTTTGTTTTGCAACGAGAGTAGCGTTAAGAACTCCATCTGTTGCACTAAGCATAGTCTGCTGCGCAGCCTCTGTGCCTTTACTCTGCTCTTTATTTCCTTGCTCCGTTGTGACGGTCATATTCTTCACGCCCTTGTCGGTAGTCTTCTCGCGCTCCTTTGTGCCCTGCTTGACCTCTTTGGAAAGAGCTTTTTGGTGCTTCCTCTCTTCTCGGAGCTGTTTTTTGCGCTGCTTTTCCTCTTTCTTTTTCTTCTTACTGTCACTGAGATCTGCATTAAGCGCAGCATTTACTCCGCCCATTACAATTCCTGCACCTGCTTCAGCAAAGGAAGATTGTCCTGTAATGGCATCAGCAAAAGAACCTCCTGCCTGTTCTGCTACGCCCTTTAACGCTGGAGAACCTTGTTTTTGATTTGAAGGCGATTTGCGAACTTTGCCTTGAGATTCCTGAGCATCTGCGGGTAATGCTTTTTGTGTACGATGAGCAGGGTCGAAATACGACGTAGAATTTGCAGAAGAATCAGATTCCTCTGTTTGTTCCGCCGGACTACCAACATTGCTATCTGTTCTATCCGAGACCTTGCTTTGTAAATCCTTAGCAACCTCTAAAAGACCTCGAACATTTTCTTGTATATCGCCTAAACCAACAACACCCTCCCGATGTTCTTCATTTTGAAGGTTATTGTTATTATGCGCACGCTTTAGTGCCGCGTTTGCCTGCGGTTCGTATTTTTTTGTATCAACCGTAGGTACAGGACTTTCTTTCTTTGAATTGCCTGTAATCTCAGGGTATAGATCGGGATGGAAATCAGATGGAAAATTACCCCTTCTCTTCTCTTCTACGCGCGAAAGAGATTCGTGCTGCAAATCCGACTTTTCCTGAGAATTAGAACGAGAGTCAACAACATTATCATCTTTTATTTTTACCGGAAGTTCTGGGCTAACCTTATCTTTCGACGGATAAGAAGGCAGAGTGTCGGGGGCGACACTCTTAAAAAGCCCTCCAGCCCCATGCCTTTCGGTATTGTTCGCTACCAAAATAGGAGAAGCCGGTGCAGGCAAATCCTTGTGAGCAACCGTGGGGAGCGCATCAGGTCCACCTGGTTCCGAGTGTACAACGACATCTGTCTTTTTGTCTGCAATAGAATCCGATGGCTTTGTTTCGTTGTCCACTATTACATGAGCAGGATTGCCCGCTGTGCCAATATCCGACGTATTCATCGTTACCGCATTAGCTTTGGCATTAGCACGCGCCGCATCAATATCGGGCTGTGCGTTCTTTCTGCCTCGTTTCGCGCCGGCATCGTTGATGGCTTTCCACATTTGTGTGTTTACGTCGTTGAGTGCCATCTTCGCCCAGGATTCAAGCATGGATTTGAGGGCAGACCTGATAGCGTCGTTTGCACTCTCTGCATCATAGCGCATTTCGGCAAGAGCCTGTCCCACGGCTGCGCCGAAGTCCTCGATAGGCTGCACAAGTTCCTTCATCTGCGAGAGACGCGACTTCATGGCTGTTGCCATCTGATTGGCATAAGCAAGTTCGGCCTCCTGGCGAGCACGTTCGGCTTCGTCGACAAGCTGCTTGTTCTTCGTGTTACGTTCCACAAAGGCGTAATAATCTTCAGCAGCTTGCATACGCGCCTTCATCAGCTCTATTTCAGGGTCGGCTGTAAGATTGGCGAGACCGAGATTAGAAAGGAGGTTTGTGCGCTTGCCGAAAAGGTTGCTCTCATTCTGTATCTTGCGCAATTTGTCCTGCTGGGCAAGATTGCGCTTATTGGAAGACCACCAGAAATCTAAGATTTTCTTTGTCGAGTCGTACTTTTTCTTTTTGGCTTCCGCGTAATTATCCGAATACTGGATAAGATTCAAGTAAAAAGCCTTCCAGCTTTCCTCGCTTTCGCCCAATGACGCTTTTATTCGAGCAGCCATACCGTCAGGATCATCGCCAAAGAGCATCTTCATCAGCATTCCCTTACCATCCGTTGTTGATACATCAATGGTATATAGCTGGGCGAGTTCCTTGCGAGCTGTCTCGTACATATCCTTGATAGCTTTTCTGCGCTTATCAAAAGCAGACGTATCAAGAATCTCCTTTCCGTCAACCATTTTTTTGGTGACAGTAGTCTCTTCCTTCGTAGGGGCTGCAAAACCCATTTCGTTAAAGCTGTCATACGAGTTCTGCTGAACAACGCCCGTATAGTCATGCTCCATAGCAATCTTACGGCGAGCCTCCATCTGTTTAAGCTTCATCTTCAGAATTTCCTGCTCGCTACGAGTGGCTTTTGCAAAAATCTCTGCCGTGATGGAGTTCATAGACAAACCGAGATTTTTACCGAACTGCTCCATGAGTTTGCGTAGATTGCCGATATTGTTTTTCAATATACCGTCAAGCAAATTTTCCGAAAGATTTACACCCGTCTCATCCGCTTGCTCCACCATATCAGCAGTCATCATCTTCTTTGCATCCTCCCACTTATTTGGTTTACCTGCAACAGCAAGACGCACCTGCGAACGAGCTGTTTCTTTGTTTTGCCTCAAAGGCAGAACGAACTGCTCCTGCTCGGTCTTGTCCATATTAAGAGATATGGCTTGAGCCAACTTAGCGTTAATCTGACGGTCGTAGTAGTTGTCCACGTCATCCATGATAGCCTTCGCCTGATCCTGCTTCTGCTTCAACTTCTCACGCCAAGCACGCTCACGGTCGCGCTTGTCTCGTTTTTCCTGTGCAATAGCGTCCTTATCGGGAGCCTTGTTTTCGAGAGTACCGGGTGTCTCGGGAGGAGTTGGTTGGTAGTCATCGTCCACCCAGTTGATAAAAGCCTTGTTAATCTGCTTTAATTTCTTTGCTTTCCTTTTGTAAGCATTGACAAACCAGAGGTTGTCGCGATACATTTCGGCGAGTTCAGTCTGTGTTTGAAAGTCAGTAGCGGGGGCAGCTTTATGGTCTTTATCATAGGTATCACGGTAGATGTAACCATCCTTGCCTATCTTCCAGTTAAGCCCATCAACCAATCCTGTCTTTTCCCTCGGTAACATTTTCGCCAGTTTCAGAGTAATGTCTTTGGCACTCATTCCTGCTTTCACCCACCGGTATATATCCTTAAACTTCACACCGAGTTTGTCTATTCCCAACTTCGTTATATTCTCCATAACTGCATTGGAAGCCGTGTTTACGTCATTGTCCAGCTTAGGCAAGGCCTGTTGCTTTACTTGCTCACGCATACGATAATAGGTAGCTCTTTCGGCCTCCTGCGCCAAATCGGCATAATGGTCGCGTAAATCCTTGACGTTTTTTATCTCAATGCCGAGATTATTGATGTACGAGCGGAAATCACTGTTAAATCTTGAGATAAGACCTTGACGGTCCTTTTGTGAAAGGTTTGCCTCGCTCAACATTCGCTTATAGTTCTTGAGCTTATCCTTCAAGTTTTCCGTTTCTATCGCTGCCTGACCGAGGGTGGATTTCCATGCGTTTGCCTGTCTCTCAGCTTCCTTCGCTGCTTCAGCCGCCTCCTTTGCACGTTGTGTATATCCATATATAGCTCCTGCCACGCCGACAACAACACTCGCGAGAGCTATCCAGGGGTTTAGCTTCATTGTCTTGTTTAACGTGCTTTGCGCTGCATTAGCCGTGAAGAGAGCTCTTGTGTATTGAAACATACTCTTTACCGCTACACCCAGTGCTGTCAAGTATTGCCACAGAAGGGTCAAACCAGAATAAAGACCCTGTGAAGCTATATAGCCAATGATTACCGGCAGAAGGGTCGCTACGGCTTTCAATGTTATAAGTACCATCTGTAAAGCAACCTGCAACGTACCTTTTAACAACGGACTGCTTGTCATCGTTGCCGACATCTCATACCACCATTCCGCCATGCCCTTTACAGCGTCCACTCCGTCAGGATTAACAAACGCCTTTTCCCAAAGGTTGTTAGCTCTTTCGAGAATACCGATGGCACTCTGCTGCTGCATCGAGTATTCTTTACCTACGGCTGTAGCTTCCTCAAAGGCTTCCTGCGATTCGTAGAGATGGTCTTTCAACATATCCACATTCTTAGCCATAGTAACCATCGAAGAAATAAGACGCTGACCATCACCTCCTACGTCCTTGAAGATTTCGCCAAGGGCATTCATGTTGCCCTTCTCTTTCATCTTCTCAAGAATGAGGACAATAGCATCCATAGCGTTACCTGCCTGGTACATGCTGTTGATTGTTCCGGCTGGAATAGCAAGGTCTTTTTCTATCAAGTTATGGTTCTTCTGCAACGCCACAATAAACTTAGACATGGCAGTAGCTGCAACTTCGGGCGAAGCCATCTGCGCACTGAACGCACTACCAAGGGCGAGCAACTGATCGGTTGTTATGCCGGCGGTTCGTGCCACACCCGTACATCGCTTTGCAAACTCAGTAATGTCACTGCTCGTGGCAGTAGATGTAGAAGCCAACTTAAACATAGAAGAACCTACAGCTTCAATGGATCTTTCGAGTCCCATTTTGGGGATAAGTCCCATTACTTCCGTCATCTTCAGCAATGACGGGAGGGCTTTTTCTCCCATTTCCTCGCCGATCGCTACGTTAATTTTATCGGCGGCTCTTACAAATTGGGTCATGCCTTCCACTCCGTACTTTCCTACGCCAAGTTTAGATGCCTCATAGGCGAGCTGTGCCAGCCCATCCACGCTTGTTCTGGTATCAATTTTGGCCAACTCAGTAGAGAGTTTTTTTACATCCTCCATAGTCAGACCGCTGACTTTACGGATGTCGGTCAATGAGCCTGAATACTCCAAGTTCTTCTTAATGGCACCCGTCACAAGTTCTTTCGCCTTGTTGAACGCTGCAAACAATCCAACGTATGCCGTGAGGTTCTTCAGTGCTGTATGCCATGCCCCACTCTGCTTGTTGGCTGCACCTGTCACCTCGTCGATGTTCTTCTTCAGCTCCTTCATCGACTTCTGCTTATCGGCAAACTCCTTGCTCTTGGTGTTGATTTGGTTTAGTTCCTCTTCGAGTTGCTTGTAAGCACGGCGCAGTTCGTCGAGGGAGGCTTTACCCTGCTTGTTACGAGTGAGAATGTCGTTGAGGGCACTCTGCGACATACGGGTGCCCTTGAGGGTCTGTTCGAGCATGGAGTATTGGCGACGGAGGTCGGCTACATACTTGCTGCCAGCAGGAAGTTGCTGTATCTTCTGCTGTATCACTTCCATCGTGCGCTTGATGTCTTCGCCCGAAGCCTTGCCGGGTTCAGCCAATACCTGCTTCATCTGCTTCCAGCTCATAGATGTTTTCTGAGCTTTGCCCGACACGGCCTCCAGTCGCTTTTCTATCTCTTGAAGGTCACGGTTGTAAGAAGCGATCTCTCCAGTCTTGCCGATAGCTGTCTTGTCACGAGTTTCCGTAAGTGTTGCTTTTGCACGACGCAAATCCGAAACAGAGGCATTGTCATCACTTACCGTTTGACGTGCCTCTGCTTCGCTCATCTTGCCTTTGCGTCTATCTTCCTCGGCTTCCAACTGCTTCAATGTGGCGAGATTCTGCTGATACGACGCATCCGATTTTTCCAATGAGCCTACGAGGTCGCGCTGTTGCTTGATAGCCTTGTCGAGCCATTGGTCTGACTGATTACTAACATTACCTATGCCTTTCTGAATGTCAACGAACTGTCCGGAAATTGCGCCAAGACGCTTGTCTATTTCCAATAAGGCCTTGTTGTATTGCTCTATCTCGCCTACCTTATGAGAGTCGGTCTTGTCACGCACCTCAGTAATAGTGGTCTTGGCTCGACGAAGTTCCGAGGCATTGGCATACTTATTAGAGACAGTCGCCATAGCATCGTTCTTGCTCATCTTGCCCTTGCGTCTATCCTCCTCGGCTTCCAGCTGCTTCAATGTGGCGAGATTCTGCTGATACGACGCATCCGATTTTTCCAATGAGCCTACGAGGTCACGCTGTTGCTTGATAGCCTTGTCGAGCCATTGGTCTGACTGGTTCTTTATATTCTTTAATCCGTCGGGAATCTTGACATACTGACCTTCAAGCAAGCGGACCTGGTCGCCCACCTGCTTCATTTTCTTGCGTATTTCCTCGTTTTCCTTCAGCTCATCTTCTGATAGACTTTGCAACTGACGACGACCGTCACCCAAAGCCTTGCGGAGGTTTTGGAGTGATGTTGATGTAAGATTCTGAAGGGCATGGTCCAGTCGCTCCGTGCCTTTTATAACATCCGTTTCAGCTGACTGCAAAGCCTTATACACTTCTTCCAGCCCGGCTTTGCGCTGCTTGAAATCGGGGGCTTTCTCGTCGAGATGGTCTATTTCCTCTCTCACTGACTTGGCTTTATCTCTCAGGGCTTCGAGCACCTGGATAGCAGCCTTGCCGTTCATCGTAAGGATTACTTCGGTCTTCAAATTTGCCATATCTGTTTTTGTGTTGTGTTAGTGTTTAGAATGTAGACTTGGCGTGTTCGCCAAAGCCTTCGAGAGCTTGTATAATATCTATAGCTCCTTGATAGCCATAGAAGTCGGCAAGATAGTTGCGGTATCGGTCACGCAGTCGGCGAATGGTTCGTAGGATGGCAGGACGGTGTGACTTACCCTGCCTACGATTCCATTTGCCACGAATGTAACGTTTGGCGTTTCTTGCCGGACGTTGACGGTCTACCACGTCTGCTGTAATGTGGGCGGCAGGGTCAGACGGGTGTCCTGTCAAGCCGACACCAAGGTCAACGTAGCGCAGATAGTCATTGTAGCGGATGCCTACCGTGAGCAACCCCGACGTATCATCTGCCTGATAGATATGTCCGTCGAACGACTTTGCTCCCTCGCCCGTAGACCACCACATACCGTGCTCTCTACGGTATTGGTTTATCTCCTCGTAACCTCGATATACTTCTGTTGGATAAATGCGTTGTGCCTGCATGTTTGCCTCAAGGTCCATGAGGGCCTGACTGAGATACAGCGGCGCGATACGCGACAATGGAGCGAAGGGCGATTGTACTGGAGAGATAAATCTTGCCATAACCTACCTCCTATTCTTGACTGTTGTCCTTGGGCAGAATATACTGCCCATTCATACCACATTGAAAAGAATAAAGCGGCTTGAGACTCTTCCAGTCCACTCCTGCTATGAGCCACTGGTTAGCATAGATGTCGGGCATAACGCCAAACGATACCGATTCGGGGTCGATGCTGCGAAGTTCGGCAAGAAGTTGCGCATCGTCAGCAAAACTACGTTTGGTGATGGGGCAAACGCCCGTACGCTTCACTTCAAAGAGCCATGAAACAAGTTGCTCACAATACTCCACAAGGTCGCTTGTGGCACGTTCGAGCTGTGTGCCGCTATAACGACCGAGGGTCTGCGGAGCATCTTTTAGTTTCAAGAGAAACCACACCTGGTGAGATACTACTGCCTTGCGAGCGTCAACGAGTTCTCCCGTAGTAATTACACTCTGAAGCATACACGGTGAATGAACAATGTTGGCGTTCCGGGAGAAAATGTTCTCAAGGTCGATGTAGCGGATGCGGAAGAAACTCTGGTCTTCGAGGCGTTCGCTTTCGGGTTTGTGAGATAGGGGCTTGTAGATGGAAGCCCAATGCTCAAGGATATTGCTTATTGTCATAATACTGCTTAGTTTTGTTTGTTATTCTTTCGCTGCTTCCTCCGCTTCCTTGTCCTTCATCAGTTCTTTCAGTTTCACGTTGAAGTGTCGCTCGGTCTTGTCTGCCACAATCTTTTGCAATACTCTTGCCCAAGCCGCTCCGTTGCAGGTGCTCTCGTTTTCGAGTATGCTGACGAACTGAACGAGGCAGTACATGGCGGTGAGCTGGTTGGCGAGGTGGGTATTCATATAGCCAATAATGTTACGGTCGAGATATGAGGCGAGGCAGATGCACATGATTAAGACCGAGAACGTCCACACCATCTTTGCCATCTTCTTGGAGCGCAGCTTGCCGTCCATCTTGCACTTCGGGTTGCGCTTTATCTCTTCGCGGTATCTTTGGTAGATGCGACGGTTGCACCGCCATGCCGTATAGCAGTCGATGATGAGGGCGAAGAAGCACACGGTGATAAAATTGATCGAGGGTTCGATGTGAACCCACAGCAAGCCGAGCACTGCGGCAATGGCTCGCGAAACGTAGAATGGATTGTTCATGTTTTGTGTTGTGTTTTTGTGTTGTTGTCCTGAATTTTATACAACAAATTTACTGATTAGTTACTACACATAACGGACATTGTGGGGTGCGGGGAGATTAAGTATGTCCGTATGGGGGACGGGCAATATTGTAACTTTAAGGCAAGAAAAAAAACTAATGATGATATGTCAGGACTTACACAAAACACGCTCGCTCGCATTGACAAATGGTTGAGTTACGGCACAAGTATAGAAACGGCGTTCCCAAAGCTGGAGCAACGCTACCGTATGCAGATATGCTCGGAGTTTTACAAGCGATGGGTGCAAAACAAGGACATCGACCCTCGGACGGTGTGCCGCAATATCGCCCGACGTGACTATGAGATGTTCTTCAACCAGGCAGCGCAGAGCAATAAGGAGGCGCAGGAGTATGTGTTTGCGCTGAAGATTACTCTCGACGATGAGGGCAATATCTGCCCGCGTACCGTGACGGAGCTCAACAACGACGTGCTGGTATGCAACCATCTGATACGTTTCTTCCAGACCGACGAGAGTCCACGACACAAGGCTATGTATCTGAGCAGTGCCGAATGGCTGATACGCACGGGTAAGCAGCAGAATAACGATCGTGCAGTAGATAAAGGTATGCAGGCTTTGGCTAACGTGTATGGCAACTTTCAGGAGGAGAAGGACGCTACAGACGAGATGCCGGACATGAGTCGCATTGCCATCACGCAGGACGTGAGCATCGTCAAGCGCGACCGCGTGAACTACACCGAAGAGGAGAAGCTGCGCATGGCTCGAAAGTACGGGCTTACCACAAAAGACCTCCAAGAAATCAAGGATGAAGAACTGCTCAGTAGCGGAAAGCCGGAGGAGCCGGATTACTTTGAATATATGGAGACAGAAAGTGAAGAGGGAAGAACGAAGAGTGAAGTATCCCATGGTTATAAAAAAAGCGCAGAATAAGGAAAAGATGCAAAAGTTCAACAAGATAAAACGCCTGATCGACAAAGCCGTTAAGGGGGAAATTTTCATGTTTCAGGAAGAAGTGGAATATCAGGGAAGAAAAACCTATTTGCACCGCCTGAATGAAAAAATACAATGGTATGCACGCTACAAAGACCCTACACCTTTCATCGCTGAAATAAGAAACGAGGAAAAAGTCATATTAACTCCACTGTTCGATGCGTATGGCAGATACGATATATTCGGAACTAATGGAGAAAAAGAAGGAGAGGTATGTATTCCATTAGACGACTTTCTCTTGATGGATGATTTGTTTTAGTAGCCATTCGGATATATAAAGGAGAATAAATAATGAGAATAGGACTTATAGACGTGGACGGACGACACGGCAAAAAGAAATGGGGTGCTACGATATACCCTAACGTGGCTCTCGGCAAGATTGCCCGTTGGCACACTATGCAGGGCGATGATGTTGAATGGGCGCAACCTATTGACCTGTTCAACAGACATCATTACGACATATTGTATGCCAGCAAAGTCTTCAATTTCTCGCCCGATATAGACTTCAACCAGTTTTCTTACGACCGACTGGAGAAGGGTGGCACGGGCTACGACATCTATAAGCGTCTGCCCGACGAGATAGACAAGCTCCAACCTCTCTACGCGATGTACCCTTGGCTACCGAAAAATCAAGCCGTAGGCAAACTTACCGAGGGGTGCCCTAACAAATGCTTCTGGTGTGTTGTTCCGAAAAAGGAGGGGTGCATACGTCCTTACATGGATATAGAAGAAATTGCCATAGAGGGGCGCACGCATGTTGTGCTGATGGACAACAACATTCTTGCGGCGGGCGACTATGCAAAGGAGCAGCTCAAGAAGATAATCGACCTCGGTCTGCATATCGACTTCAATCAGGCGATGGATGCACGGCTTGTCACTCCGGAATATGCCAATCTGTTAGGCAAGGTGAAATGGATAGACTCTCGCATCCGCTTTGGTTGCGACACCACGGCACAGATAGCAGAGTGTGAACGAGCCATGCAGCTCATCAACGCTGCCGGATTTCGTGGTGAGTATTTCCTTTATACAATGATTGGTGGCAAGAACGATTTTCAGGAGTGCTACCACCGACTGCACTATTGGTGGAAACGTCTACAAGGCTTTCGCAAAAGACATGAGGGTAGAGCCATATACGCTTACGCTCAACCTTATCGCGACCCGACTAAAACAAAACACACAATCCCCGAATGGCAGAAAGATATGGCTCGATGGTGCAACAAACGAATGATTTTCTGCACTACCGACTTTAAGGATTTCTCGCCAAGAAAGGGTTTCAAGTGTGAGGGGTATTTGAAGGAGTACGGAATATAAGGTGATAGGTAAAACCTTAGCGAAGTAATAGGCATAACATAAACTTCATAAACAAAAACAATATACAAACGATATGATAACAGAGAATTTACAGAGAAAGATTGACCGCGCCATTCGTTTGCTGCAGAGTGTACAGAAACGATACGATGGCGAGATAGAGATAGCCTATTCGGGCGGTAAGGACTCTGACGTGATCCTTCAACTGGCAAAAGAAGCGGGCATCAGGTATCGGGCCATATACAGGAATACGACCATTGACCCGCCAGGCACGTGGGGACACGTTAGGGAAATGGGCGTGGAGATACTACGGGCCAAGGCTTTCTTTTTTCATCTCGTGGCGCAGAAAGGATTCCCATCTCGCTTTTCCCGTTTCTGTTGTGAAAAACTGAAGGAATACAAGGTGCTCGACAAAAGTGTTATCGGTGTACGCAAGGCGGAGAGCAGAAAACGAAATGAAAGGTATAACGAACCGACACAATGCCGATACTACGGAGCAAAGACGGAGAAAAACCACGTAGAGCTGATTTATCCCATACTGGAATGGACCGATGAGGACGTGCGCGACTTCATCATAGACAGAAAGTTAAAACTCGCACCCATTTATTACAATGGGGGGGCAAATCGACGTATCGAAACGCCTTGGCTGTATGTGCTGCCCTCTCGTCTCAAGGCGCAAGCGCATTATCGAGTTTCAGAAATATCCCAAGATAGCAAAGGCTTATCTCCGTGCAGGGCAACGATTTATGGACGCGCATCCTGACAGCAAGACGTGCCAGAGGTACGACAACGTTTACGAATGGTTCACTCGCGACGTATTTTACAGCTCCGATGCAGATTGGAATAAGGTAAGCACAGGACTGTTCGGTAAACCGGACTTCAAGAAGTTCTTGGAGGGCAAGTTCGGCATTGACTTGACATTATAAACAACATAAAACAATCACGATATGGCAAAAATTATCTATTTCGGGACAGAAGGAAACGGCAAGGCTGGTCACTACCCTATGGGTATCGACAAAGGCCTTACCCACGAAGAATACAAAATATGGACTGAATGTGACAACGAGACGTGGATCGATAATATCTACAAGAATCCAGGTCGCCACTTGATAAAACATCACGGCGTTATATATACCAACTATGCCGTGCCGTTCTCCATTGACGACGAAAGAAGATATTCACATACTGAAGTATTTTGGGAGGGTTTACACTCAGAGGAGGAAATGATAGAACTCATAAAGAGCAATCCTTTCTTGAAAAGACAATTTAAAATGTAAAAGACATGAACTATTCAATTAAATGCGGAAAGGAGGTTCACAATGGCTAAGGACTGGGTGGGCGGCTCGGCTGCCGTGTTCAAGACATTAGGAGCGAGTAATCATGCTGACGGAGAACGACAGCGTGAGGACTATTACGCTACGGAGCCAAAAGCTACGGAGTGGCTTTGCCGGTTGGAACAATTCGACGGTAGAATATTGGAACCTGCGTGTGGCGAAGGACACATAAGCGAGGTGCTAAAGGCGGCAGGGTACGAGGTGGTGAGCCGCGACCTTGTGGATAGAGGTTACGGCGAGGTGGCTGACTTTCTCGCTATTGACAACCAGGAGTGGAACGGCAACATCGTGACCAATCCACCCTACAAATATGCGCAGCAGTTCGTTGAGAAAGCTCTGAGCATAATTCCCGAAGGTAAGAAAGTGGCGATGTTTCTGAAGCTAACTTTCCTCGAAGGCAAGGCACGCCGCGCGCTGTTCCGTTCTACCCCCCCCATTCGTGTTTGGGTAAGTTCGTCGCGACTGAAATGTGCTATGAATGGTGACTTCGACAAGTACGGCAGCAGCGCAGCGGCTTACGCATGGTTCGTGTGGGAGAAAGGGTATAAGGGCGAGACAACTGTGAAATGGTTTAACTGATAGATTTACAAAATAACAAAGCATGATAGAACTGAATAAGATATATAATGAAGACTGCCTGGAAGGAATGAAAAAGATCCCGGACGGGAGTGTGGATTGCATCGTGTGCGATTTGCCGTATGGTACGACTGCTTGTGCTTGGGATAGCGTGCTTCCATTTGATAAGTTGTGGGAGCAATACAAGAGAATCATAAAGAATACTGGTGCTATAGTCTTGTTTAGTCAGCAACCTTTCACGTCTGCGCTTATCATGTCGAACATAGATATGTATAAGTATAATTGGATATGGAAAAAAGAGAGCGGTACTAATTACTTAAATTCCCATCATCAACCATTGAAGATTACAGAGGACATATGTGTTTTCGGAATGGCTGCAACAACTGAAAGCAAGAAAAAAATGTATATGGAGTATCATCCTCAAATGATTAAGGGGTGCAAGCCTTATGCCTGCAAAAATGGCATTCAACGAAAAGACGCTGCAATGGTACGAGGAAAATGTCAAGCGCAAAATGGAGGAGCGGTGACAGTAAGTGATGGTTCTCGTTTCCCTATAAATTTACTCGAATTTATTCGGGATAAGGAGAAGATCCATCCCACCCAAAAGCCAGTAGCTCTTATTCAGTATCTCATCCGCACCTACTCCAACGAAGGCGACACTATCTTAGACAACTGTATGGGCAGCGGCACCACCGCCATTGCAGCCATCCGCGAGAAGCGCAACTTCATCGGCTTCGAGCTCAACAAGGAGTATTACGACAAGGCTTGCAAGCGCATCAAACTGGAGCTGGCGCAGCCTACTCTTTTCTGACAACACAACCGACAACAACACAAAAACAACACATGAGTAACAACCGACACAAATACTTCAACAAGGTTCCGCCGTTCAAGCCGGACCCCGAACACTACACTCGCAAGCAGCACTCATGGAAGGCGAAGAAAACATACGAGACCGAGGATGATGCTTGGGAGTTCTTACAAGAGAACCCGAATCTCAAAGCACAGAGATATACGGTGTACCGGTGCAGGACGTGCAATAAATGGCATGTAGGACATAAAACATCAGGATAACAATGCAGCAAGCACATAATATTTACTTAACTAAGTTCCAGCAGCAGTCGCTATACATGGGATCCAAAGACGAGCGAGTGATTGCTGCCCGCCGTGTGGGTAAGACCGATGGTTTGGTGGCTCCTTACGTCTGGACGGCAAGCAACTCCATGCCTGGTATGCTCGGCGCATGGGTGGCAGTGTCGCGTCAACAGGGCTTCGGTAAGACCATCCCGAGTACGATGGCGGCTATGGAGCGTATGTTCGGCTTTACGCAGGGCATCCACTTTGGGTGGGGACGACCGCCGAAACATGCTCGCGAGAGTATCTTCAAACCTAAGAACTACGACAACTATATTTGGCTGGCGAATGGTGCCGGATGGGTTCTTATATCTCTCTCGCAGACTGCCTCTGCCAACTCCTACACGTTCTCGGCAATGGTGGGCGACGAGGCGAGATTCTTCCCGTATAAGAAAGTAACAGACGAATTGATGCCGGCTCTTTCAGGTCAGACGCATCCGCTGGGCGACATCAACTTCTCTGACCACAACCCGATGTATAAATCAACACGCTTTCTCTCGGATGCCTCGCTCACTGCCAAAGGTTCGTGGCTGGAGAAAGAGGAGGAGAAACTGGACCTGACCGTAGAGACGGGTCCGTTCAAGGGCAAGACTTACCGATGGGTGCAGGAGCAGTTGGAGGATTATGCAAATAAGGTGATACGCTACAACGACCTGCTGTATAACGCCAAGAAGAACAGTCACTCAGTTCATGTGGTGCCGAAGGATTTGCGCACGATGATCCGTGCCGTGGCTCTGAAGATGATGAAGCATGAGGGACAGTTCAAGATAATGCCCAACCATGGCCAACACGTCACAAAGGGTATGGTGGAGATGGCTGTCAACTATAAACTCATTCCACAGGACGATGCCGAACTAATTTACGATTATGAGTATCTTATCACGCCAGAAGAAGATTTCGAGATGCAGATGTTTCTGCGCTCAAAGAAGTTCACTGATGGTTATCTGCGTGAGCTGCGCCGTGTGGCTTTCTGCGTGCGCCGTGCGTCATCGCTCGACAATGTGGATATTTTGGGCGAAGACTATATTCGTCAGATGAAGCGTGACCTTCCGCCATACACCTTCGCGGTCTCAATTCTTAACGTCAAGATACAGAAATCGAACGATGGCTTTTATTCCAACCTCGACATTGATCATGTTCACGGTTATATCCCAGATGATGATGTTCTTTATCAGGCGAATTTTAGCACACAAAAGGTAAGTGGCATCATCAACGGCAAACGCATCACAAGCGAGAGTTACCAACCCGACTTCCAGGAACTCGCCGAGCGCAACGACTGCCGCATGGATTCCGACTGCATCAACTCCCTGCCTCTATATATAGCTCTCGACTATAACGCTAACATCAATACACTCGTTGTGGGACAAGGCTACGCGCGTGACGGCATGGAGTGTCTGAATGTGATAAAGAGTTTTTACGTAAAGAACGAGCGCAAACTACGCGAACTAATTGCCGATTTTTCAGACTACTACGCTCCGAAGCGAGCCGTCAACCGCGACGTGACGTATTTCTACGATTCCACTGCCAAGCAGGGAGCCTCGTACGCTTCAAGCGACGAACGCTTCTATATGATAGTGATTGCAGAACTGGAGAAACGAGGTTGGAACGTGACAGCAATAGACATGGGTGCGCCGGAAAAGCACGAGGTGAAACATCAAATCATTAACGACGGTCTTGCTCACCTCTCCTACCCCGCCATCCGTATTAACCAAATAAACAACCCTGATCTTATCATAGCCATGCAGCTCTGCGAAGTGCAGATTTCGTACAAAGGATTTCATAAGGATAAGTCGGGCGAAAAGAAGCCAGAAAGTGAGGACACACTGCCCTTACAGCAACGTACCGACTTCACGGATGCCTTCGATACTCTGTATTTAGGTTACAAATTCTTCCGTGGCGGTGGCGGTTGGTTTGTGCTGCCGAGTGGAAGATGATGGGAGTTTTGAGTTTTGAATTGTGCGCTACACGCATTTTGGATTATTCAATTTTGAGTTTTCGGGTATATAAAGAAAGGCGAAAGGCAGACGTTATCACAACGGCTGCCCTTCCAAACAAATTGATAAAAAAAGTGCTAATATTAAATTGTTCCTTTTTCTTCATTCAACATATCATGCCGTAGCCCCATGAGCCACGACTTGAGATTGATGTAACGATTGTTATCGAGGTTAGCGTCTCGCCACTCGGCATATTCGTCATAGGTCAGACCATTCTCAATGATGCGAACCATGTCTTCCAGATTCAGTACGTCGGCTTCCTCAAAGTCACACGCCCCACCTACTTCTTCTCCTATCCAATACCACTTGCGGCAACCGCCAAACAGTTGCATATTGACGAGTTCTGCTAACTTATTACAACTATCCTTGTACTGCTTTATAAATTTCTTTAGCTTAGGGGTCATATCTATACATTTAGCTTTTTAATTTTGACTTATTAAGTTAAAACGCTCGCAAAAGTCGTCGTATATGTCAAGATCGTTCCACCACTCTTCCTTGTCTTCTTGTACATACTCGTTGCGCACCCCTCGACTTCTTACTGCCATCTTTATCTGATCGTCGGGAATAAAGGCATCAAACGCTTCTATTGCATGTTGAAGTTTCCACCTCCGCATACTTTCATTGAAACAATAAAGATGCAGCGGTCTATACTTGCCGTGGAAGCGGTAGCAGAACGCCCTGAACGTTTTGGTACCATCCTCGGACCTGAACAACACTTTATAGCGATTGCCACGATGCAGAGCAGCGAGCACGTGCATAAAATCATAGTAGCCGAAGTGGGGGCTATTCTGACAGAAATAGACACCGAACGTATCTCGACGAAGGAAAAACCACAAAAAGTCCATATCGTCAGCAGACATCTGAGGAATCGCCTTATAGACGATATTGCGCCATACGTGCTGACGTAGATGCGAGCCATGAACAAATCCTTCGATGGCGAACAGAAAATCGTGATGGTTGAAAGATACTTTAATCATTGTCGCTATTTACAAGGTTGTGTTTCACATCATCGTACATTGCCATCTCTACCTTCTCTCCGTCGTAATGGCCAAGAGCAAGGAGTTGACCGCTCTCTTCTGTAGCATTCTGCGCCGAAGGAGCATTAGATCGGACAACGAAGATGTCGAACTCCTTGATGCAGTCAAGCTGCTCCATAGGTAGCATCGGCATGTTTTCTCTTGCCTCTTGTCGGATGCGCATAATGTCGGCTTTGGTGAGATTTGCGAACTTGAGTTGTGCCTTACGCACGGCGTCCGTTTCTACCTCTATACGATATGCTTCGTAGGCCTCGTTAATAAGTTTATTACTCTGCCACATGGCAACCTGATTGAGGAACTTGTGGAAGCCGGCACGTCCCTCGGCCAACTTTAACACAGCGAGAACTTCCTCGATAAGGAGAAGATTGTCCCTGCGACGCCAGAAGATAATGCCCCTACGCTCAAACTCGTCGAGAATTGAACAAACGGCGGTAAGGTCACGCAGTTCTTTTAGCGACTGCTTTTTCTTTGATTTGAACAAATTCATATTTTTGATTTTTTAAAAGTTGTTTATATTATGACTGCGCACACGGAGCAAATAAAAAAACTCTAAAAACTTCCCCGCTCTCACGAGCGAGGAAGTAAACTAAATTCCATCAAAAATAAAAACGTTTTAGAAATCCACTCCTATTCTCACGAACCAGAGTAGTGCTTTAAAAACAATATTAATCTACCATAAAAAATGACTTAAACTCCATGTAAACAAATCGTTTTAATGCGTTATAAATCTCGTGCCATCTACTTCGAGCACGAGTATGTCGTTCACAACCCTTATCTCGCCACTCTCCACAAACTGCACCTTGCGCTGGTGGCGTATGGTGTCAACCGAGAGGCAGACGCAGGTGCCGGTGTCTACATGTCCCGTCTTGGTGAGGAAACGTATGTAGAACGGCATACGTGCCACGTTGCGTGCTGTCTGCGGTGGATTGAAGCCTGTGACGCGCTGACCCGTGCGTGGGTCGTTCCATTGCCACTTCTCCATATAGCGGCGCAGCTCGGTGAATGACTGTGTAAGTGGTCTCATATTTATTCTTCTTTAAATGGCGGAAATTCCAAGTGTATGAACCTGTCTATTTCCTTATCCTTTATCAATTTCACACCTCCGGCAAACATCTTTTTGCGCTGACGCAGTACGTCGGGGAAGAGAATATTACGGAGCGAATTGCCCCAGTCGGCTGTAGAGTTTAGCAGGTGGGAGGGATGGAATACTATTGTGTATGCAGCCAGTCGTACATCTATTTGCGGACGGTCGAACATCGGTCCCGTTAGTGTCAATGCCCTGTCTTTGTTGTAGAGCACCATGTGGCTGCTTAGGTCGCTCACGTCGTCGCTTTGCGCATAGATGATACGGTCGGCGTAATCGCAAAGGTGTTTTGCTATGAGCGAGTCGCATGAGCGGTAGGTGGATAGCACGAGGTGGGTTATCCATCCTCGCTCAAAGCATTGCTCAAGAAACATAAATGTCTCTTGCTTAGGCAAAGGCATGGTAAGCACCATGACGTGAGAGTCTATCACGAGGTGGCTCACTGCCTTATAGAATTTCTCCACCGTCACGTCGCCATGTGTGTAAAACGTGAGCTGACGGTGAGGCGCCTGGTTGACCGCCTTGGGCAGCTTATTGTCTACGCAGCAAGGCGGAATAAAGAGGAGAGTATCGTCCATTTGATTATTAATTATTAGTTACGAATTATCAATTAATCGTCAAGCAGCATCGGCATCACAAGCGTCATCACTTTAGGCGCAGGTGTGTCGGCGGTGAGCACTACGGCGTGCGAAGCATCAAGCAACTGCATTCGTATGGTGTCCGACGGAATGGAGTTGATACAGGTCTGAAAAGCCGACGACTTCAATCCGATGCGGAAATTGTCGGGACACTCTGCGTTAGATATGAGCACCTGGTCTTCGCCGGACAAAGCAAAATCCATGTTACTCGCAGAAACGTTGATGAAAATGCCGTTCTTCTCTACCTTTACAAGATTGCTTGCGCTACTTGAGAACAGACTGACACGGCGCAGGATGTCAGTCATTTCCTTCTTGTCAAATACAACGAAGTAGGGGTTGGACTTCGGAATTACGCCGCTGTAGTTAGGGTATTTGCCCTCCATGTGCTCGCAAATAAGTTCGATGTCTCCCGACGAAAAACGGATGGTGTTTCCGTCGTTCTCGATACTGATCTCCTCGCATCCGTCAAAGGCTGACAACGTGCGGAAGTAATTGCGGTGGATAAGCGTCTTGCGAGGCTCGCCACTACGGAAGAAATCACTGCCACCCTTCTGCGGATCATTGCTGTGTACTATCTTTGCAAGCGTATGTCCGTTCGTAGCCGCAAAGACCACCTCTGAGCGGTCGTCGGCAATGTCTACACACAAGCTGGAAAGCTGGGGGCGAAGCTCGTCTATCTGAACAAACTTATCAGCAGTATCTATAACAGAATGGAACAACTGAAAAGGCAGGCAAATAATTGTTGATGCCTCACTCTTGGGCAATAGCATCTGAGGGTATTCGTTGCCCGAGAAATAAGCCATTTTAGCCTTGCCCGACTTAACGTTGTCGCCACTGCCGGTACAATACTCTACAGTGAACGACGATCCACCCTCCTCTATATCAAGAGTAACAACGCAGTCGGGCAGTGTGCCTAACAGCGAACTGAGCATCTTTATAGGTAGCACTATCGGCTTATCAAACTTGCCACCGCACAACGAAATGGGCGCCGGGATGGTGAGCTGTGCTTCTGCTGTAGATGACGTAAGAAAGAACAGACCGCTTTCGTTGCAGGTCAGCAGCACATTGTCGAAAATGGCAATGGGATTTTTAGAGCCGATACACTTTGCCGACTTGTTAAGGGCAGCGTGCAGGGCTTTGGATGATAGGGCTTGTAACTTCATAAGTTTTGAATTTTGAAATTTGAGTTTTGAATTATGCGCGTTGCGCATTTTGATTTAGAACGGCAGATCGCCTACGTCGGCATCGGTATAGCCTGCGAGTGGGTCAGTATTCTCGGCTGGTGCCACATATCCGGTAGCTGCTCCTGCTACGCCTACATTCGGTGTGGCGTATGGTGAAGGCTGCTGTGTTGTCTGTGGCTGGTAGAGCATAGCCAGTCGCTTATTCATTCGCTGGCGGATAGCCTTGAAGAGGTGAGTATTCTCGTCGGTGGGGTCTTGGTTTACAATCTCGGGGTCGCGTTCTTTGTTGGCTTCCTTCACTTGCTCTACGAGCTTCGGAAACTTCCGTACAATGTCCTTGATATAGTCAACCGAAAACGACATCTGCATTTCGTGTGTCGGTACGGTCACGTTGTTGTCGCCACGCTCCAAAGCAGCCTGGCGCACCTTAGCCTTGTACTGCTCGTTGAGGGGCCAGATGTTTACACGCAACTTAGCCAATGTGCGAGTAGGGTCTTTAGGAGCCTGCTCCACTTTAATTTCGTTCAAGCCTGCCGGAATGCAGACATATACACGCTCAGGGTTTTTCGAGTCGATACCCTTGAACACCTGCGCTCCATTTAAGGAGAGCAGGTCGATGTTGCCGTTGTAACTTGCCATTTTGTTTTTGTTGTTTTTATTTGTTTACTGTTTTCTGTTTAATATAGTCTCGATCTGCTGTCGCTCATGTCGTCCATCGTGCGCACCTTATACCACTTCTTTACGCGGTTCTTTGGTGCATATACCTTTGACACGCTTATAAAGTTGCCGCAAGCAAGGTGAAACGGACTGATATTGCCGCCGAACAGAGGTGAGCTTTTCTCTCTGCAACCGCATTTTATATGGTCGTAAGAGATGCAGTTTTCGCACTTGGGGGGGGGTGAATGTTCGCATAGCGTATTATTTTATTTGAATTTTACTTTTGAAAAAGAAGGGCGCACCACTTTAAAATACTCTATTTGTTCAATATCGTCAACAGAATAACTCTCGGCGCAATATTCATCGAAGTACTTGTGGGGTTCTTTTCCTATGGGATAGTCTGTGATAGATTTCCCTTCAGCATCAATCTTATCATAATCTATATAGCGACCTTTACATTGTGTAAACTTATCAATGTTTTTAGGTGTGAACACAAACAGGGCATCAGAAGTGACGATTCCCTTCAGTCGTCTAAGATCCTTTTTAGCCTGTTCCATGTCACCAATTCCAAAACAGAATCCTTTTGCCGTACTTGCTGTACCACGAAGTTTGCTGTGGTCAGTAGTATTTTTCAATATCTCTCGATGAAACAACTTAGCTATCTCAAAAGAAGACATGTAACGGTATAATTTCATACTCTATATTTTGTTTAAAATTCTACATCTATATTCTCTATATAAGAACCTATAGGTTTTACTACCAAGAACCCAAAAATCTTTTCAGTGGATTCATCAGAACGGCATATTCTCCTCATTTACATCCGGCACAACAGCCGTAGCTGTCGTAGCTGCCACAGATGGAGTCATACGCCTACCCTGCTTGCGTGTCTTGTTGTTCTCCCAACGTTCCTTCTCTTCATCAGTGAGTTGAACGATATTGCCGTCATCGTCGCGGTATGGCAGCGGGTCGGGCTGCTCGGCATATTGCTTTGCTATGCGCTTTAGCTCGCGGTAGTCCTTCGGTATTGCATCCTTGCCAGGACGAAAGAAGAAGAAGACGTGCTTGGAGGTCTGCATATAGCGGATGAACTTCGGCTCGATGGTATTGTCATTCTCCCACTCACGACCGGTGAAGTATTCCTGCGTAACCCATGCCTGGAGCTTAAAGCATTTGCGCTGCTTGTCGCTCTCGTTCTCGAAGAGATGCTTAGGATTGCACGCTATCGACATATTTTCGCAATAGTCGTATATCTTCTTCTTGAAGGTAGCACGGCTATACTCCTTGCTCTTACCCTCGGAAGCATCAGCCCAGTCGCGCATAAACTCGTTGAACATATCGTCCGTACATATCGGCACACCGTAGACCTCATTGCGAGAGAAGAACCACTCGAAGTAGCGGACAATACTCTCGGTGAGCTTCTGCACCATCTGGCGGCGACGCACATTGCCTTGCGGTGCAATGGCAAAGGTGTGGTAGCGCATCAGGAACTGCACTGCCAAAGCACAGATGTAAATGGCTTGGTTGCGGTCGGTGTCATCTATTTCTTCCGGCTTGTCGCTGAAGTTCTTCATCAACGCCGACATCAGACGTGCTGCTTTGCGCTTCTGCGGATTGGCTCTGGCAAAACGATTTGAGAAGCTGACGAGAGGGAAACGTCCTACTGTTGAGTCGTCATCGTCCGACAAAGGATAGTTGCAGGTGATGACATGTTTAGGGGCATCTTTTAGTGGGACAAGTTCCTGATCTACGCTTTTCTTTTCTACCGTCAGTCCTGTAGTAACCATATTGTAGAAGTACTTCATTGGGAATCCTTTTTGCTTATCCTCCCAGTGTAGAACCCTATACTTGAATGGTTCGCTGAGTAGATTGCCCAACACAAACCTCGCATCGGTAATATGCTCCATGCGCTTCATATCAATGTCGAGCACGTTCACAGCACTGCCGACTATCAATTTTACAATGATAGACTTGCCCGAACCTCCAGTAGCCTGTTTTTCGTCGGGAATATCGTCTTCAAGAAAGTACGGACAGACTGGCATCATGCCTTTGTTGGAACGATAACACAAACGGCCAATGCCTGAAATCATATTGACGAAATGAGCACCGATAACGGCTTTCTCCAATTCCGTCAATTCTTCCTTATTGCGCTGCGCTTCTTGCTCTCGCTCCCAGAGAACATTGGAGCAACCACGCACGATACGCAAGATAGGCCAAAGGTCTTTTTCTTGTTTTCCCTGCCAGTTGACATCCCAACGATAGGTTTGCGCCCACTCGTCAAGGTCGGCCTTCATCTGACCTATCTCGGTGGTAGTGAACACTGGCGACCCGTCCTCATTCTGCATCTTCTCCTTCTTGTCAATCGCTTCCAGTCGTTCGCGGTATTCCTGACGCTCGGTGATGGTGAACGGTGTCTTGAACACCCGCATCGTGAAGTCATACGGCTTCTTGGCAAGCGAGGGGATAAAGAAGTTGATGTCGTCATACGACACCGTGCGGATGCTGTCGGGCGTTATCTTCAGTGCCACATTGTTGAAGTAGAAGTACTCCGTCTTTGCATCGAAGGCATCGGCAAAGTTAATCACCATACTCTGCAAACCTCCGGCAGACTTCTCCGTGAAGGTCTTATCCACCATATTGGCACAGTCGGACATCAAGCGTCGCTCGTTGTCGCTATGCCGCCATGCCTGTTTTGTGTATTTTAACAGTAATGTCTTTGCTGCCTGGATGATGCTCTTTACGTCAATATACTCCACAAAGCATTTGTTCAGGTGGATATATTGTCCTACGAGGTCGGTACTCTCGGGATCTATCATGCGGTAATATCCGCGTGCCGTCATAAAGAGCCACAATCGCGTTGGCGACACCTTGCAGGTAGGTGGCTTTGGTTTGCCGCTTCTTGGGTCACGCGGCCATTCTATATCAAACGGCTCTGTGTTGCTTGCTCCACGCAAACTGGAGTAAAGCGGCAGACGACCATCATGGTCAAACTGGAAGTTCTCTTCCGCATTCATGGTATATGTCAGCAGATAGTCGCGCACGCTTCGGGGAGAGCTGCCGTATAGCCATTGCCAGCGTCGGCAATAACGTGAGCGAAAACCTTCGGGCAACATTGCATAATACAATGAGCTGAACTTTGTGCATATAGTTCCGCAGTCGCGCTGTGAGACAATGTCGTTGGGGTATAGGATGATGACATGCTCGGCAAAGCGGTTCATCTTCTGATATTGCACACCGCTAAAGTCAAGATTCTCCCGCTTCCACTCGCCGCGCTCTATATACCAGAAGTTTCTCCGTCCGATGGAGAACGCCACATGATACCAACAGAAGTCTTGGAAGTGTTGGTCTTCCGTCTTGTCAAGACGCAAGGAACGCATGGCATAATATACACTCAATGCGTCTTCGGGTGTACGACAAAAGACGATGTTGCGAGCTTTTATCTCGGCGGTAGGGATTTTTACGTCCACCTTCTTGAACGTACCTTTCGGTACTCCGTCCTTAGTCTCGTTATCCTCCCAAACCTCCTTGGTCTCGGTATATTTTTCTTCGGGGGCGTACTTGGCGATGGCAGCATGTACGGCGGTGTTGTCGCTCTTGCGATTATCCATCGCATAAACAAACACGTTGTCGCCCATGAGCCACTTGCTCACCTTTCTCACGCTGTGCTCCTCGGCGGTAGAGAACACTATCGGCTCACTCCCTGCCATTGCCGGACGGAAGAAACATCCGTAAGAGTTCTGCGGACCTATCTCCTGTGAGGCGAAGCATACGAACAGCGGATTCCACGGCGTACCGTGGATAATCTCGCTCACATGCTGACCGTCGCGTATTACGTCGGGCAGCGTGACACTCAACAGAGAGTAGATGCGGAAGTCCTTGTTGAGCATGTCGGGCGTAAACGTACTGCCAAAGCCGAAACGAGGCAATCCTTTGTCGAGCGTCACCTCACACCCAAGGGCTGCAAGCTCTTGTGGCGAGAAGTCGGTCTTCGGCATGAAAGAGAAAGTCTCGATGGTCTGCTGTGCCTGAGTACGGTAGTCCATCTTGGCAAACACCTCTGGGAAGGCACGCCGCACCTCGTCGGTATCGCCATACACATCCCTTACAAGTCTTTGGCAGATGCGCTGAAGACTATATCCGTGCATTGGAATATTCATCTTGGCTGCGTACAACTCGATGGCTCCGTAGCCGGTCTTGCCCGTGCGGGTGCATTTCCACTTCACGGCACCATGCTCTGCCATTCGGTTGTCGTCAACACCCACGCCCGAATAAAGTCCACCTCGCTCATTTTCATAAATAATGAAGTGGGGTGTCTGCTTGGCATCGACATCCGCGTCCTGCCCCTTTTGGCAGATAGGGCAGAAACATGCGGTCTGACCTTCGATGCGCTGCTCGTTGGCGGGCTTCACGAGAAGGTGCAGGTCGATGTTGGCAAGACGATTTATGATAGGATGAAAGAACATGATTGCTGTTATTATTAAAGAAAGGACAGCGATGAAATGCCAAACTTTTCGGTATTACCAGAATCCGAGGCTCTTGTGTCCACCCTGATAAAACTTACTGATAGGAGGGCGTTGCCGCTACCTCATTCTCCATGCTGTCCTTTATTCTTTCTGTTTTTACATTTGTTTTTACTATAAGTTCAGAAACGTTTCCGTGCGGAAGTGTCGGATGGTGCAGTTAGCCAAGTTCTTCATGCAGTTAATCAGCATCAGCACGAACTCCTTAAACGAAATGACGCTTTCATTAAGATCTATTATCTCCACAGCCACACGCCAATAACACTTGCCGTTTTTCACTCGGCAGGAATGCTCGTTTCTTACTATTATATTCCCTACATTGCCCTGCATCATCGTGAACAACTTCTGACACACATCCTTCACTAAGGCGAATGGAGCATGGAAAAGCAGTACTTTGTTGTCGCTGTCATAGTCGCGCACGGTCTCCGTATAGGCTATGCGGTGTAGATATTCCCGATGCGTAGGCCGTCCTTGCCTTTTGTTCCGGCGATTAGGGATGTAAGGGCAATTCAGATACTCATGGTTAGGCATTTCTATTCAATATATTTCAAACAAGCCAACTTTCGCATCATCTGCCATGTGGAATAGATGCTGCGCTTGCAGTCAAATACAGGGTCGTGTTCCGCGCCTTTATCAATGTCCTTATAATCCTCAACAAGGTCGTATGCCTTACTCGGATGATAGAACTCTCCACGGGCATTACATATCAAGCGAGCCGCCTCGTAGATAAACGTGCGATGGTCGCGGAAGTTGGTGTAATGCACGGGAACTTCTATGCCCAACTTATAGCAGATATTACGCAAAATAGCAATGTCAAAATCTGAACCTTGAGCCCAAAGACACAAGTCCTGATTGTGCAACGCTTCTTTGATTTCTTTAACCCATCCAAAGAGGTTACTCACAACAGTCTCTATAGGCGAACATGGTGTAGCGTCATCATCACTGTCAAGAACTGCAGCTTTTGCTCCTTCGCTCTTCTGCTTCCACCAATCGGCTGTCTCTTCATCGAAAGTAAAACCCTCGATGAACATTCCCCGAAGGTCTACATGAGCCGAGAATGTAGGATATTTAACAGTACTATTGCCACCATAAAAAGGTGATTTATCTCCATCACGATTCCAGACTACTACCCCGACACTCATCACGGCAGCTGTAGGTGCAAGTGCACAGGTCTCAAAATCTAAAGTAACATCTATCATTTTATTTAGTAGGTTTTAGGTTAAACTGGAAAAGACAATTCTTAATACCATTAGACTCCCATTCCTTCCAATTGTCAGTGGTAAAACGCTTGATAACTGTGCCGGTGCTCATACCGCGCTCATTCATGAAGTCGAAGAACTTTTTACAAAGTCCAGTATTGGCACGTCTCAGACATTCGTAGAAAGCACCAACCTTATCACTCTTTGCTAAGGTATAGAGATACCCCTTGTCGCCCTTATCGGCTCCTTGCTCTTCGTCTCCGGCATACGACAATAATAGCTCGGCTACTTCCGGCATAGCTAAAAATTGTTTTTTACATTCGTTAATGCCGATGATTTCCCAAACAGAAAAGCCGTTCTTAAAGAAACGCAGATAAAAAGTGGCTACGGAGAAGCCTTTTGCCTGCATAAAATCAGACAACGATTTCTTTTCTTCCACTGAAATATCTTTAGCGTTCAAAGATTGCAATGGTGTCGTTATTTTCTCGATATTTTCCTTTGTCATTTTTCAGTTATTCACTATATTTGTTGCAAATTTAAGAATTAAAATATAAATAACAATAGCTTAGCAACTTTTATTTTTCAGTATTTATCTTTTTTAACGATTTAAGTGTCATTTTTAAATAATTCAGTTATGAAGTATCAATACAATTATTCGTTTCTCAACAGATGGATGGAGGCCAACGGCAGGATAAACATCAACACCATCCTGCAAGCCATCGGATCAACATCTAACAACAGTCTGCGTCTATGGGAGCAAGGCAGATGTCCCATGCCAGTATCAAGCATTCTGCGCTTCTGCAACACCTTTCAAGTGCCTATCTCAGCTTTCTTTTACGACAAAGATAGCGACCCAACGGGAAACTCAATGTACGTACAACCACAAGAAGGTGACATATTCGCTCCTGACGGCGGCTATGTTACAGAGCGTAAAGCTGGCAGTCGTGCGCTTCTCGACCCGTTAGACGTGCAACTAATTCCGTCCGTCGTACCAGGAATTGTTGATTCTGATAAAAAAGAGTGCAGCGGTACGGACAATCCCTCCTCTATATGTGTCCAAACGCACGATACGGGGCAAGGAGAGATGATCGTAGTAGGCAATGTTAGCGACCAAAATATGAAAGCACTGCTCGACCTCGAAGCTAAACGCATGAAGAGCGAAGAGCGTCATAGCGAGGAACGCGCACGTCTGCTCGATGTGATTGCAGAACAACAAAAGCAAATCGCTAATCTCACTCGTATGCTCAACGAAGCAAAAAACTACAAAAATATGAGCATGGATGATGGTTATATGGTTGCCGACCGTCCTACACAAGACTGACAAACAAAAAGCGTTACCTATCCTCACGGACGGGTAGCGCACAAAAAATCTAAACTAAAAACTAATTATTAACCACTTATTATCTACTACTTACTATTTATTTTCGTTCGTTTATCGCTGCCATCTTGCGACGATAAAACTCTTTTTCCTCTATCTGGGTAAGTGTAATGTCGGCACTTACATACGGAACGTCGGCATACCAGTAGCCTTGATGCAGGAACACGATGGGCGTGCTATTTCCAAACGTCATGGGCAAAGGCAGGTTGTCTTTCGTGCGCTTCGGCTGAAGGTTAAGTATGCAAAACAGCTCTGCCTCACTCACGACTGGCAGGGCATTCATCTCTTTTTCCAAGTCGGTGCCTTCGATGGGGAAGAAGAACACACGACCATCGGGCGACACTTCCTTATCCCAACCGTCACGTCCAGTGGTGTCGGCAAACTCCACGGCTCCTACTCCACCTGCCATGCCTTCAGGCGACTCGTAATAGTGCTCTGCTCCATGTTTTTTAGCCCAATCAAGAGCCTTCTGCTCGGCTTCCTGGCAGCGGTTCATAAACTTCTGAATGTCGCTACCTACATTAGACGTAGCCGACACCTTGTAATAATAATGAGGTTTCTTCATATATTCTTAATTCAAAATTGACAATTCAAAATCGGCTTTGCCGATAATTCAAAATTCAAAAACAAAAATCACCTTAGCGCAACGTAGATGACAGGCTCTCCACATTCATCGTCCTTCATCTTAAAGCCTCTCACAGCCAACTCCTGAAGGTACAATGCCAACGGATCGCCCAACGGACATACTACTGCCTTGAAGTACGTACGAAGCTGATAGTCGGTGAACATGTCGCAGTCTTCACGCCAATGGTCGAGCGGCTTGTATTTTTCGCAAAAGGCTTCTATCTTGGCAGGGATAACAAAGTCTTGTAAGGTGACTTCCGGCTGCTCGGTATTCTCTATTATGTCTTGTTTCTTTCTACTCATAAGTTCTTATGCTTTATTCTTTTTACTATAAGACAAGGGACAAAAACAAAGAACAAGAGAAGAAACACTGAAAACCATCAGAGCAAGCTGCCACCATTCTGACGTAGACTTTATATTCTTTGTGTTCTTCTCCTTCACCACATTCGTACTATCCTTCTTCGCCCAGTGGGTACCCGCGTTCAGCCTGTTGCTCAACACTAAGCTATCTATTGTGTGCTGCATCCGCGTCATTATCTCTTCCTGATGCTTCAGTCGTGCCTCGTATGTGGCATTGCGCTCATAGTCGCCCTTGCGGTGTACGGTTCGATCGGTGGTGGTGGTCTTGTTGCCTTGGGCATCCGTACTCTCAGTCACTCGCTCAGTGATAGTTTCCTCGTTACTACCCTTGTCGGTCATAGTGCCAGATGTATGATTCTCGTCCGTGACTCTAACGGTGCTGCTGTCCGTCATCGTCTCCGACTTCACCACGCTGTCCTTAACGATAGTTACGTCACTATCATGCCGTTGCTCACTACTCCCCTGCTCCACCTTTCTTGAGGCGGCGCAGCTCATTAACGTGATTACAGCCATAAGCCATAATGTAATGATTTTGATTTTTCCCATATATTTATGTCTTGTTGGTTTCTGCGTGCAAAAATAAAAAAAGTCGCCGACACAAACAGGACATACTAAAAACACCGCCTACCTTTGGGAATGGGTAAGCGGTGTAAAACTATTTATGAAGTTTTTTATAATCCAAACAGACCTTTTTACGTTTATTGCCCTTAAAGCAATAGCCAAGTAATTGGCTAAACTTACCTTGTAGTACATTGCTCTCCAATAGATTCTCTATGGCTGTCACCTGCTCCTGAGTCGCAATAATCCGGACAGTCTTGCCGTCATAATCATCAAGCGTCACTTTTTTCAACAAGTCCGACATCTCACTACCCAGCCACTCGCCTGTTTCGCCGTCAAGCATGGTCAAAAGCTTCTGCCACTCCTTTTCTCCCGGTTTCGGCTTCACTTCCTCAACATCAGCAAAGAGATTGAGCTGTTGTCTTTGTTGCACTGCTTGTTGCATTTGCCCGATGGTGTCATAGATTGTAAACTCTATATGTGCAGGATTACCAACTTTGCGCTTGCCGTTATAGATAGGTTCATACGACACACAAACATCAAGCAATCCGTCTTTTCGCAAGCGATTGATGTCGTTGATGCTTGTCTCAATGACATTCTTCTTAAACTGAGAGAACTTAGGATAAGCCTCTTTCTTCTCTTTTCCGTCTTTTCGTGGTCGTCCAGACCTTTCGTCTGTGCCTTCGGTAATCTTGCCCAGCATACCCAAATATGTCTTTATTTCTAATACCGTCAAGCGTACAACTCGATGCTTCCAGTGCTCTGATTTCTTATGCAGATAATAATACATCATGGGCATACGCTCAATCTGTCCTATTCGTGCTATATCAGCAGGATGGCGCACATACCCCTGACTCATGTCAAACACATAGTCCACGACCTCGGGATTCAGTCTGAAAGACACGCCTGTACCACCTTCAAAAGAAATATTGGCGTGCGTGAAGATATTAAAAGCCTTGACGGAAGCCTTGCCGTCGCTGTCCTCACTGGGAGCATCAACGGTTAGGTTTAGAACTTCCTGGACGGCTGCACGCGCTACATTATAGTTGGCTATATCCACACCTAACTCAGCATACGACATAACAAACTCCGGCATACCGTTGTTCTTTTCTGCTTCGGAAAAAAGAGGACGCGGCACCTTCGGGTCATTTCGTAATTCACTTCCAAAGAAATGACGCACATAACCCTGTAGGTGCTCGCTGACCTTAGTCAATACCGTTTGCTGAAGCAATGACAGGTTCTTGGAGAACTTTGTGTAAGCAAAGGGGGTACTGATATATTGTTGCGGTAGATGTTTTTCTCTTTCCATAATAGATGCTTTTACGTGATTTTGGTAAAGAATTCATAATGTTTTTTACCTCAACCGCCCTTTTTAGGGGTATTTGGTCATAATGTTTTTTACCTCGCAATCTTTCTAACTGCTTAATATATAGGAGTATAAGTGCATTTTTGTCTTTCCTAAATAAAACAAACAAAGTATTTTATTATGTTTATTTTAAATAATAGGTAAAAAACATTATGACCTTTTCACCTCCTACTCCCTTTTAAGGTAAAAAACATTATGACCTTTTTCACCAAGGTAAAAAACTTTAGTAGGATTTTACCTTACATATTACAAGTCCTCGTTGAATATCGCCTCGCATTTTTCAAAGTTGTCCATATCGGTGTACATCAGACAAATAGAAATTCCATGCCCGGAGCTGGACGTTTTCAATGATTGAAGAATAAAACCAATGCTGTTGTCACCTGTTTCGTCAGGAATATTAAACGCCAGTCCAATAACATCGCCATCTGGACCTATGTTTTCCTCGGGCTTGGTGTTAGGATATTTCTGTTGTAAGCTCTCGGTTAAATTCAAGAAAGGGATATGAGCAGACTCTACAGTTGGATACTGCATTTCAACCGCAGCACTGAACACCATTTTGCTTTTAGGATTATAAGCAACATTAATCGTAGCGTTCTCACCCATAAACGTGCCGTTAAAGACTCTACAGCCTTGCCCAGCAGTTCTCGACTTCGCTGCATCGTATGTCACACCCTTAGCCTTCAGCTTCAAGGCGAAGTTGTCCACCGTTCCGTCTAATGGTATTCCCATAAATTTCAAATGCTGCTGTGCGCTTGCTGCCATACAGAAGCAGAATACGAACAATACTGATATAATCTTCTTCACAATAGATTAGTTTTAGATTTTACATTTTGTTTCTGTCCAAAAACTCAATCACAGCCTGTAGCGCCAAATCCTTGATAGGCACGCCAGTGCGCATTTTCATCAAGGCGATACGCTCGTAATACTCCATCGGCACGTATATGGTGATGCCATTCTCGGTCTTCTTACCCTTCGGCTTACGCATGTTCGCAGCAATATCGTTGCTGAATGATGTGGTTGCCGGTTGATCTGCTACAGGAGTTATAGTTGTCGATCTCTCGGTCTCAGACGTTTTTGTAGAAACAGTCGACTTTTCAGTCGCCGGAACTTCTGCGGACGAAGCAGTGACAGTATTCGCTGCCGCTTCTCCACTTCCCTTTTTCTCCCTGTTCTCCTGACGCTGCTGTCTACCTGCTTCCAAAATGCGCTCGTTCTCGTCTATAGCGTCTGAATTTTCCAGACCAAAATGCGCAACTCGTTTCTTCATTTCTCTTGCCATACCCTATAATATTAAAAAGTGAAACTGTTGATTATCTCCTTGGTAAAACGCTCATAGTCCTGCCCTACCCTGCAATACGGTGCATAAGCAAAGATGTCTTCTCGCATAGCTTGCGCTTCGACCATCTTCGTGTCGCGGCGCGTATAAGCGTCAAACATATAGTCCTGATACTTTTCGCCGAGATATGCCTTAAACTCCTTTGTGGCGTTGGTCTGGTCGTTGCTCATTACCATCAGCAAGCCACGAATGTCAAGATCGGGATTAAGATCCTCACGTGTTTCCTCGATGGCGTTGATGATTTCGGCAATACCTTTTGTTGCCAACACTTCGAGCTGCACGGGCAACACTACACTCGTAGCGGCTGTGAGAGCATTGTATGTAAGCAACGACATAGCCGGTGGGCAGTCTATAAGCACGTAGTCGAAAGCATCCATGACGGTATTCACGCCTTCGTCTGCCAGTTCGGTGCCTGCTAACTCATTCAGTGGCTTGGCGAGCAATTTACAAAGGGCTTTGCGAGGTAATGCACGCTGATTCAGAAACGGTTCTATGGATATAAGCTGCGACGCAGCTGGCGCGAGGAAAATTCCCTCACGTACCTGATAAACGGGCAAATTGCTTTGCTGTACCAATGCGTCGTAAACGGTAGGCTTACCTGCGTTCTGAGTCTCGCTCCATCCGAAGAGGAACGAGGCACACGCCTGCGGGTCAAGGTCGATAATGAGCACACGCGGCAAGCGTTTGCGTCCATCGGCATCCACTCCGAATTTTCCTTTACCAAAACGGCGCAATCCGGTCGCTAAACTCTGCACCGTTGTTGTTTTTCCTACACCGCCTTTGTGGTTTACAAAGGCAAGCACTTCTCTAAGTCTTTCCATCTTCTATAAAGTATATTTTAAAATTGATGATACTATTCAAATATACAGAACACGTATAATCTGTAATACGTTGCAAATTTAAGAATTATAATTGAAACAAACAAATATCCATGCACATTTATTTATTTATTTATATGTTGCTTTATTTATTTGTTTATTTATTGCTTAATTTGTTTATAAGTGTATTTGTTTGTGTATTGCTTTGTTAGTTGATTAATTTGTTAGTTACTTTGTTTATTAATGTATATATGTATTTATGTGTGTGTGTGTTTGTGTATGGATGTGTTTGTGTGTTTATTATTTTGTGTCTCTGTGGAAATGTGTATTTATGTATTTCTGTACTTCCACATTTCCACAAAACACAACTCACTTCTTTGCAACATCTCCCATCATCGGCAGAAAAAATAGGGCGGCTCCGGCGAATGCTACCACAACTACGAACATTGACGCTGACATGAGTACAGCAAGCGCACCGGCGAATACCTTCTTTACGCTCAGTTTGCCATCCTTTCTCCTTGCCGACGTGTCTTCACGTTCCTCTCGCAGCGTCGGCTCGCCTACCTGCGGATAATTACGCTTACGTTTCGGCTTCGGCTGAGGTATAGGCTCCGACTCTGCTTCCGGCTCCCGATCCTGATAAATATCCGGCTCTATAACGTGAGGCTCCGGATGATGAACAAATCCCGATTCGTCTATAACAAGAGGCTCCTCGTCAATAGCAATAGATTCTTCCTCAATGATAGGCTTTTCCTCAATGATAAGGTTCTCATCAATAGCCGGTTCGTCTTCAATCTTTCTATCCACACACACGATAACATCGCCGTGCAAGCTGACCTCTATCTTGCAACCTGCCACAAGGTCTTTCTGGAGGAACGTGCGCTCGCTTCCGCAGTTGGCATGGGCGAAACGGTGTCCGTTCATTTCCACCTCGTCAAAGTCGGCTACATACGTCACCTTGCCAGTCTTTTCGCCTACCGTAGTATGGTGTCCGCGATATGTGGTTACGGCCTTAAACACCGGTCGAAACTTAAAAGCGCAATTATACTTTGCGTCATGATCGGTCTGTCCTATACGGTCGTAATAGTCGTAGTTGTCGAACTTGAACACAAGACCGTCGGTAGGGTAGGGCAGCGACTCACGCTCCACCTCGGCCGAGCACACGATGTTCTCAATGTCCTGCTCCAGTTCGGCATCCGTTTTCTCAAGATTGAGAGCCGACACGAAGCCCGAAGTCTTAAAGCCATTACGCTCAAGAGCCTGCATAGCAGCCGTGTGTCTTATCACGCCGTCCATAATGAGGCGGAAGGGATGAAACTCCAGACGCTTGCACTCGTCCTTTACAGCCACTTTCTTCGCCATGATGCCGTTACTCGTAGAACGGGGCGATTTGCCAGCCTTGCTATAACGGGCAAACTCCTCAAGCGAGATGATCACCTCACCTCTCACCTCCACTCGGTCGTACTGGCTCCATACGTCCACCTGGGCAGGCACGCCTTGAACATGCTTTATATGTACCAGGCAGTCGATGCCGTACAACTCTTTGCCATGTCCGTAGGTAGCTTCCGAGAGCGAGCCGCGGCGATACACAAGACTCACGGTCTCGCCGTCGAACTTCCACTCTATATCTACCTTCGCGCCCTGACTGCTGATATTGGCAGTGCGCTGCTGCGCTCTCAGGTATTTCACTACCGATTTGGCATCATGCAGCTTCTTCATCGAGAGGCACGCCGTGCGACGCGCAACAGTGCGCTTGCCGTTGCCGTTCTCGCTGTAGCACTGCTGAGTAGGTGAGTCCTTCAGTATCTCATCCGGATGCGCATCTTCATATTCCTGCAAAGCAAAGTAAAGAGCGTCGTATTCCTCGTCGCTTATAGAGGGGGCGTTCTGTGCAAAGTACTTATAATCATGCACCTTTACTTCGTCCACCAAAGCGCAATAATCCTCAAAATTCTTAATTTTAGCCATATTCTGTAAAGTATAAAAAGTTGTTGTTATATTAATTCTCGTCCTCGTCAGGGATAGAGTCTTCGTTGTCGTGCCAGAAGTGAGAGTACTGCACCATGTCGATTGCAGTAATCAGATTGTCGCCAGGGTAAAGCTCTTGATCGAGTTCCATGTATAGACACATTTTTCGTCCCGATTTGAAATTGACTTGTACGCACTCTTTTTCATCTTCATCGTCTTTACTTGACCATGATTCATAGCTCTCGACCTCTCGCGCGTCAAACACAACATTCTTTCTGTCGTTGTTGCCTTCAAGATCAAACATCTCTGCATGAATAAACGGATAAACTTTCTTTGTTGCCATAATAATTCGTTTTTATTGTTGTTATTACTTCTGTTCAGGCGCCACCGACATAATAGCGTGAATGGTGTCCGTGATGTATTTTCCACCACCGTGCGCCATTATCCACTCATGCACATCGTCAGTCACTACGTATTGTCGTCTCTTGCCACCGATGGCAGGCCTGCCTGCCGATTTCGTTGTTTTACTGTTTTCTGCCATAGTCTATAACGTTATAAGTCAAAACACAACACTTAAAGATTCTTTATGTCCTCGTATGCCGACTTTATAGACGCAATAGCATCGCGCAGAGCGTAATACTCGGCTTGCACCGATTTTCCGTCGTCGTCTGTCAGTTCTGGATTAAACTGTCGCTGAATATCCAGCAGGACATTCCATGTATGGCAAATGTTGCTCGAAGCCTCATAGAGCTGCTCCTTTAAATGTTCTTTTTTCATATTTTCTAAATTTTTGTTAATAATACAGCAAATACTCTTTCTGTGTCGTTTTAATTTTGGCTGAATGTTTTTATTTCTGGGAATCGACCCAACCACCATGTTTAGGCAGAGCTTCTATAATGAGACCTTTCAGATCCTTCACGCCGTACTCTTTGCACAGCCAATCCTCAAGGTCATCCCAGTGTTGCCAGTCTCTTATCGCGCCCGTCTGCACATCGCGCAGACGGAGCGTTACAAAAAGATAGTCGTGTATTACATCTATTATTTCGTACATGACGTTACGATTCTTCTTCAATATCCTCGTCGGTTCCCTTCAACTCCTCCGGCAACCATGCCGGCCACCAAGTCACGTCCATTGCCCATTGTATCATGTCTCCTTGGTCCTTCTTGTAGTTCCAGAACACGTGCAGCATCTTGAACACTTCCCATGCCTCGCTATCCGTCAGCTCCGACAACACGCCCTTCAGATTTTCCTCCTCGGCTGCTGTCAGATCCACGTTCTTCTCGAGCTCTGCCCAGTCGCACACCTCAGCAAACAACATGCAGGCAGCGTGCTCCGCATCCATATCCGACAACATCAGGCTGTTGGTAGCTGCTGCCATAGCCAACCAATATTTTTCGTTAGACAGCTTCCATATTGCCGAGCGTCGAGCCTTCCAGTCGCTAAGAGCCACCTCCACATGGTTCTCTGCTATCCAGTCGCCTATCTCGCGCATGATACGTGCCATTCTCGGAGCGTCGCCATACGTGAACTCGGTTAGCAGCTTCACCTCCTGACTCTCATTAAACAAACCTTCACGGAACTCAATCGCTACTCCGTTCTCATTGTCCGTCACCGTCCACATCAAGACTTTGCCCGATGTCAACTCAAATCTTTCTTTTGCCATAATATTTTTTTTACTCTTTTACTTTTCAATCATTCTCAGCTCTGCGCCCAGTGCGCCCGCTATCTTGTTCAGCACGTCGATATTCACGGCGTACTTGCCGGCTTCAACGCTGCGGACGTTAGCTGTGGTGATGCCCGCAATCTGAGCGAGCTGCTCCAGCTCCCAGCCCTGGGCGGTGCGCATCGCACGGATGCTCTCGCCCATGGCCTTACGCTGATCATAAATTATTTGGTCTTTTTCCATATTGCCTATATTGTGGTTACTTTATCTGACTTAACCGTGTTGTCGAGGGCTTAGGTGTTTACCAAATTTCTTCTGCTTCAAACTCCACGTTACCATCCCAGTCGAAGGAATCCGTGTTCTCTTCATCCTCAGGAGAAAGATAATAGTATGCCGTCAGTTTCCAACCGCCAACCTTTACCGGGTCACCTGCATACTCAGCCTTGCCAATATGTGAAGGAACCTCGTAAGATGGATACATGACTCTACTGGTAGGCTCTGCGTTTGTTTTCATCGCCTTGTTGACGGTATCCTCGCCAAACTTATCAATAGCTTCTTCTTTGCTTAACTTCTTCATAATATTTCGCTTACCGTGATGCGTAGGGCTGAATAGATTTAATTCTCCCAAATAGCAAGAAGCCTGTTGGCATACTCTATTGCGTGATTATATTTTACTTCTGGCAGATGTACAGATTTATCGCCATTCCAAGCCTCCTTCCATATTCTATCACATTCTGACGAAGGCATAAATTCAAAATCATACCCTGCCAACTCTTCATGAATCGAACTGATTACGCTGTCAATACTTGCATACCGGCGATTCTGATTCCAGTCTTGGCTATCACATCCGTCATCCAACATGTCATCTAAGCCGTAGAGCGATTTCAAACGCTCGATAATACTATTAACTACTTGTATCGCTTCTTGGCGTGTCTTTATTATCATATTCTTCCGCTTAACCGTGTTGCGTAGGGCTTAATATTCGATTTATTAAAATTTTTGTGATTACACCCAGCCTCCATAACGAGGCTGATCCTTCAATACAACGCCCTTCAAGTTCTTCACTCCGTATTCCTCGCAAAGCCACTCCTCCAGGTCGTCCCAATACTTCCAGTCTCTTGTTTCGCCAGTCTGAACTTCGCGCAGACGGAGCGTAACAAATAGATAGTCGCGCATAACGTCAGTTATCTCGTACATGTTTACTCAATATTATTCTTCCTCATCATCATAAGAATCCTGATATTCGTCATCATCGCTTAACTCTTTTAATTTCTGGTCTATAGCGGTGGTATCTATATCAGGGTAATTGTCTCTAATATATCTTAATACTTCAGAAACGGATGTCTCAAAAAAGATATATGAATCATCAGGCAACTCTGCTGCAATAATATCTGCATCTTCATCTACTGCGCTAATACCGTAAGGAAAATCGAAAACAAAATCATACTTCAAATCAGCAGTATTCTCCATGTCGACAAAATAATCAAATTTATTCCAGAACTCGTCTGGAGACTGAATAGAGAACTTTCCATATTCGTCATAAGTCATCTTCTTCATATCATTTCCGCTTCACCGTGATGCGATAGGGCTGAATATTATTACTCTACCTCGTCCTCTTCCTCACTGAACCACTCGTTTATCTCCAATCTAACAATGATCTCGTCTATAGACTCCGAGATAAAGCCCTTGTCTGCCAGCAGCTCGCGCACCTCAACTTCTTCGTCCTTAGTATATACAGAGAAGTCGTCGCGCATCAAGCTCACGCAGCCCTCCTGAGTGAACACTTCCATATTAGAAGGATATACCTTAATTTTGGTTGCCATCAACTTGTCAAGCGTGCTACAAACGTATGCCAGTACAGCCTTCTCTACATACCCGCCACGTTCCGCAACGTCGAGTATCATCTGGTACTCGTCATCGTCACACTCCGACAGATTGCGAACGATGTCGGTATCGTACTCGCCATCCCAATCCAGGATGCCCGTCTCGCTCTCAATCTCGTCACGTCCAGAAAGGATAACATTTCCGCCGCCATCCACCAGCTGCCACTCGCTATCAGGCAGAGTTTTGTCATTCTCGTCTTCACTAATAACGAAAGCGTCGCCGAAGCAATCGGATAGACCATTAACGGTGCCTTCATAAGTCTTGTAACCTGCGTTGTGGAATTGTCCGCCACGTCCGATGTGGAAACGTACCTTAAAGTTCTGAGCCTCTTCTAAGATTGTAGTATTCATAATATAACGCCGCTTAACGGTTGCCGCCCGATCTTAATGATTAATATTGTTTCTTTTAACTGTTGCAAAGGTAGCAATAATTTTTATAACTACCAAATTAATGACGCATAAATTGTGTATTAATGCGTATTTTATTGTTTTCGGTCGCCCATCCAGGAGTTCGAACCTGGTGCCACGCCTTGCCGTGGTGGGCGTTGCGCTGTGGCTATCCTCACGAACCGCCAGCAGCTAAAAAAATACTCTGATTATGATTATGCGTTCCCGCCGAAGGGGTCGAACCTTCACAAAGGGCCGTGCCGGGCGCGGGATGAAATGGTCTACTTATACACCTCAATGCACTCTATCGCCTCGCAGTCGATATAGCTGTTGCCGGCTTTGCCTAACACAGAAATAACCTCCGTGTCGCTGCTGTAGGCGATGATGTCGTCCTCGCCGCTGTCGCCGTTGGTAAAACTGAAACACACGCAGTCGCTGTGCATCTTTATTACTCCGTGCTGCTGATTGCTCTGAGCATCCATCAATATCGTTTTTACTGTCTTAAATTTCATAATCTTCTGTCGTTTTTTTTAAAAATAGGTTGTGTTATAGGGGTGTTTATCTAAGCTCGGACCACTCCAGATTTCCGTATTTCAGTTTAGACTGAATATCATAAATAAATCCTGTAATGCAGCCTTTTCCGTCTTCCTTAAACTTCGCCAACTGCTCGTTCACTGGCAATGTTTCATCTTCATAAGCAAACGTGCCATCTTCAATAAGTTCACAAATTTTCTTTAACAGTCGGCGACAACCAGCTTTCGTAGTCGCCCATGTCCCATAAAGTCGGAATGAACTGCGCGACTTCCATGCGTCGCAGGTACTCAGTATAATTATTCTTGCCATAATTTTCTGTCATTTTTTAAGGATTCCACAATATACTATTCATCAAAAATCTTTATTCGTGACAGCTCATTATCCACATGAATTGTGTACCCCTTATAATTGATGCCATAGCCAATGCAGCCATAACAACAAAACAGAGGCTCACAAATCATACTGGAGCCATACCAGGTGAATCCCCATGGATTTCGATTATATCCATTAAGCCAACCTTCGCAATCGCCATCACGCTTCAATATAGCATTGATTAGACGCTTCAATTCGTTAGGTATATCTTTCGGTACTCTCATAATCTGTCGTTTTTAAAGGGTTCTATAATATTCGTCTCATACCACACTGCCGCCTGTGCCATCGTGTCCTTCAATGCCTCGATGTACTGCATGTAGTTGTTCTGAGTGATGGTGATATACCGTTCAGGGTGTTGTCCGTCGTGGTCGCCGCTTGTCAGGTGGATGATGCAAAATGTGCGGTCGATGTCGTGATAGGCTACGAAACCTCGCTGCTCCAGAACTGCCACCGTGCGGTCGAAGTCAGCCGGAGTGGTAGGTATCACCTGCAACACGCTCCAGGGATATTCCTGAGCCGTGAGGAGTGTGTGTCCTTCCTGCTCACTAAGCAGGAAGGAATGTATTGTTTTAGATGTTCTCATATAATTAAGCAACTTTTTGGATGTCCTTCATATATGATGTTACACTAATATCTTCAAGTATGCGACCGTAAGCCTCGTATTCCAGGCTTTCAGTTTCGCCTGTCGCCATATATTCTGCCTTGACAATATAATAGAGCATACAGAAGAGATAGGCAGGCTGAAAAGTTTCGTCGCCATCAAACAAACGACTGGGCCACTGGTCTATGTCGTTTGATAGATTAGAGAAGAAGCCATCGTAGCTTGTGTGGTTCTTCTTTATCCACTTAGCCAGCTGATTGCGGTGTTTTCCTATCTTGGCTATAATAGCATCCTCCGCAGCCTGTGTCAGGCGAATTTTCACGCGACAAGAATCATTTTCATAATTATAGTATCGAGGACTGTGAACCTCTACGAACTCCAGTTCTATATCGTCGCTGATAAACTCCTGCATCCACAATTCCCACACCTCCGTATATGCTTTGCAGATGTCGTTCCGGTATTGCTTATAGTCGAAGGTAAAATCAACGTCCTCCTCCAAATCTTCTTCTACACACTCGTAATATATATCATCATTTGGACTCCAAATTGAATCATAAAAACCAACAAAACTTTGCAATTTACCTACAGTTTCGTTTACAAATATCTTTGCCATAATCCTTAGTATTTTTAATGTTCTATAATAGGGGGTATTCCACCCCCGTAATACCTTATTTCTGATTTTTTGCTAATACCGTTCTCACGCTATAATAAGGCGTGTTAAACGGATATTTTACCTCATTGATATAATACACCACCGTCGGATCACTCATGCGCAATGTGTCGCGACACTCCACACGGCCATACATGCCATGTACCATGAAGTTTAGGGCGCACATCTTGCAAGCAATAGGATCACTATCCTGTGCCACATACTCGAAGTAACGGCCGGCCGAATGGTCCAGCTTGCTCTTCTCCATGTAGTGAGCCAGGAGCAAACGTCCGCTACCTGCTGCGCAGTCGTTCACCTTGCCGTGGTCGCCGGCTCCCAGACCGCTGATCTGTGCCATAAGGTCCGACACACTCTGAGGCGTGAAAAATTGCCCCGTCTTCGAGGCCTTGCCACGACTCAGGTACATTTCTTCATACAGTATGCCGAACACGTCAAGCCATTCACCACGCTCCATCGCTGTTGCCACATCGTCAAGCCACTGGAAGGTGAGTCCGGCAAAGTAGGGGTTCTTCTTTGTGCAGCTCAAGACGTGCTGACTATATTCAGCTGTGCCAGCCTTAAAAGCGTCAATGCTGAAGAACTCTATAAGATAGTCGCAGAAGTCGCTCAGTGCCATTTCCTGCGGTCTGTGATGCTTGTTTGCCTGTTCGGTCAATACGTCGATATATTTCTTCTTATCCATGATTTTCTCAAATTTTATATGTTCTATAATAGGGTAATTTAACATCCGAAGTCTTCCTCCACAAAATTAACTCCAGCAAACTCTTCTATATACTCGTCGCTTACAATATCGTCTGCCCAGGCTATTTCGCCCCAGCTTGGTTCATGTCCGAGCACATCCTCAAGTACAGTTACTTTCAGTTGCTCACGCTGTGAAGCGGTTAATTCTTCTATTGTCATAAATGCTCAAAATTTTATGTATTCTATAATAGGGGCTGCCCTGCTGCCAGAGCAGCCCATGATGTTGATTTAGTAGCCCCTCCAGAAGTAGGAATGGCAGATATGCCGGCTCAATGCGTTCTCCTTTGCGAACTCGCGAATCTCGTAGTCGTAGCCTTCCATTTCCTTCATTATCGCCTCCGCTTTTCGTGCCAATCGCAGATAGGCTGCGTACTTCTTCTTTGAAGCCTTCAGGCTCTCGATTTTGGCAAGTCGGTCGTTTTTGTGATGCTCTATAACAGCAACCGCTTTTTCTGCCTCCAGACGGTCGCCAGTGTTCCACTGCCAGTCGTTCGGATTCACGTCCTTTTTCTTGCCGGTGTATCGGTTGATGCCGTGGCTCCAGTCGGCGGACAATGAGACGTTAGGCCTATACTCTGTATAGTTGTAATAGTCGTAGCATTTCAGCTCGAAGCGGTATTCTCCGAACGAACTATAAAAGCCAGTAGCTTCATGTATGGCATCATGGAAGCGTTTATTAAGGACCTTGCCGTCAAACTTTCTGCACACCTGAACAAGTCCGTCCAGGGCCTTAATTTCGAGTTGTCGGCGCTCTATCAATGCGTCAACGTGCTTTCCGTACTCCTTCACCTCGTTGGCCTTCTTGTCGGCTTCATACTTTTTCGCAGCCGCCATAAAGTCTGCCTCCGTGCCGATGCTATAGGCTTCTTCCTTCATGCCGCGTTCACGGCAAAACTGATGATGCAGATCTATATACTTCTGTGCATCCTCCTTTGTGGCGAAGAAGTTCAAAAACTTCATACCATCAGACTTTCACAGCCACACCTCGCCATCTTTGCAAATAAGATTTTTTGCTTCGACAAATATCTCGTTCATAATATTCTCAATTTTAAAAGTATTCTATAATAGGGGCTGCCCTGCTGCCAGGTGCAGCCCGTGAATGATGAATTAATAAGCCAATACCGATATACGGTAGTACTCCGTTTCTCCTTCTTCCGGAATGTTAGCTATACACATGTCGCCTGTCGGTGCCTCATAAATATACGAGCTACCTATAATATCGTACACTGTGAACTCGCCTCGCTGCTGGCTGTGCTCGCCTCCGTTGGCTATACACGTGATGCCGTTGTGATAGCCTCCGGCTGGTGCCGGAAAGTCCCCACCGACCATTCTATCCTGGAGGAAGCGCGAAGTATAGCGGCTCGCCTCCTTGCTTGTCAGTTTCAAGGCCTGAGCCATAAGGCGCTTTGCCTCCTTCCATCGTGCCTCGTTGAACATGTCGCGACGCTGCGGCAAATACTGTGTATCGTTAGTTACGTTGAATAATGCTATCTGTGCCATAATCTGTAAATGTTAAAAGTTGGTGATATTTTTATGTGCCTATAATAAGGCGTTAATTAATACTTAATGCAGAGCAATATTGCCACTACTGCTGCCATGATGTTGTAGCCGACGAACTGCCAGCCGGTGCACTGGATAGGGTCGCCATCCTGGCCATAAAAGCTGTGCTGAGCCCGGAGCCACTGGCGGGTCGTTTTAAAGGCCGCCAGGGCGTTCTTGGCCATGCGAGTGACGAGTAACACGGCGACGGCAAATAATGCCGTCAGAAGGGCGCGGGCGCTCGCTGTGCGCGATATTGTGATGTTCTGTGCCATGATGATATATTGTTTAAGCGGTTTTCTTATTCTGTTCTTCCACTTATTGCCAGAGACGCTTGCCCGCTGTGCTGTAGCCGGCTTCACCGTTGAAGGCGACAAAATCGCAAAACAACTCCTCGTCGCAATACTGTGAGAAGGCAAGCTCAGCCTCGTTTTTCAAGTCGTCTATAATAGACTCAATTTTGCGGAGAATGTGCGCAGCGTGAATCTTGCTCATACCTTTGTTCTCGTACCAATCGTCGTTGATCACGTCGTCGGCTGACAGGTCGTTGTAATCATAATCACACGTTTCGTAATAATAATCTGCCTTTCTGTAGGTCTTGATATTTACAAACCAATCAAAATTAGCTGCCTGGTAATAACCAGACGTGCAGCCGGCTTGAATGGTGATGTCGATCGAATTGTCGCCGCACTTAATAGATACCGTTTTCTCTGAAAATAGAGACGTTGGATAATTGCGATCGCCGTCACCGTCCTCTATATCGTGCCATCCCTTCGCCTTCAGTTCGTAGGCTACATTACCTCTGACGGCATCATAATTAAATTCTGTGCCTATCTCGTCAAACTCGCCTAAAAGGTCCTGGTCGAGTTCTCGCTCGTCAATTTCTTCCTGTGTGTAATATACAGGCATTCCTAACACGAAATACCGTGAAGCGTTTGTTAATGCGAAATTCGGTGTACTCATAATCTGTCAAGTATTTAAAGTTGATAATGTTATATGTTGTCTATATAGGGAGGGTATCTTATATTGCATAAGATTTTACGGTGACGGCCTTGTCGACGCACGACTCAACGGAATTAGCCTTCAGGATATACGCCTTCTCGCTCCTGTTATACTGGTAGCCCTGATTTTTCACAGACTTCATAACAAGGTTTTTCTCACGATAGTCAACACATGCCGAACCTATATACGTTCGGACTCCGTTCTTGCTGTTGATGGCGTAATGTTCTAGTAAATACATTGTTTTCATAATCTTTGTATTTATGTTATTAATTCGGTATTTTGTTTTAACTGATGCAAAGGTACAAACAAACTTTGAAATCTCCAAACAGAAACAAAGAAAAGTTTGTTTTTTTATTAAAAAACTTTGTTCTTGTCTTGTTTATATATTAATAAGGTGAAGTTTTATATAATAATCCGTTTAAATTCCTAATATCTGTGATGTTCTATAAGATCTATAACGAGCTGCGAGATGGGGCACGGCAGCAAATACTCTAATATCTGTGATATTTTATAATGTGTGTAATGTGATTGAGTAGCCACAGATAGCCACAAGTAGCCACGAGTAGCCACAAGTAGCCCACGGATAGCCACAGATA
>ERZ791724.72-NODE-72-length-90282-cov-8.681692_pt1 | contig 90282 bp, 84 predicted proteins | sample MGYA00510044_ERZ791724 | MGnify/ENA primary metagenome ERZ791724 (study PRJEB30046, sample SAMN00715140) | human gut metagenome | study: EMG produced TPA metagenomics assembly of the A metagenome-wide association study of gut microbiota in type 2... | reverse complement strand
TTGGAAGAGTTGAGTAATCAACAAGAGTAATATTTTTAACTAAGGGAAACCGGAAGAGGGTACCCAAGTATAGATTCGTTAAAAGAAATATCTAGATATTTTTCTGTATCCATTGATGATTTGTTATCTGGAGATCAATTGATTTTCATAGCAGAAAAAGAAAACAAATCAAATCTCAATAGTTTATGCGACTTATTATTGGGGATTGTTGACTTGCTTTCTCTGATGTTGATATTTCTGCCGCTATATCCCAAGCCAATTAATAGTTATATTTACTCGGTAAATCTCCTTGGGTATGTAAATAACAATACTCTCATTATCAAAATATATTGGGCATTGTATATCAGTTTAGCGACAATAGGAATCGTGAAAATGCTGATGGTCTATTTCAAACTCGAAAAGGGAAAAAAGATGATTACTGACTTATCTGTAGGAATCAGTATAATTGCTGTTTTGTTTTTGGCTATGGCGAAAGAACCATATGCGACAACAGTAATGTTCCTTTTATTACTTATCAAAGGTGGCCTATTTTATAGGCAAGCCAAGGTAGGGTAATAAGATATTGTTCTCTACAACTTCCTGACTGTAGGGGAATTGAAATGTTGTATAAGTATTATAGCATTTAAGACTATTAGTTGATTTTGATATATAGCATATTGCTGACAATAAAATGACAATAGAATTAAATGAAAAGGTAGAGAATATATGCAAAACAGTTCAAAAACGAACTGTTCTAAAGCTGAAATAACGGGGAAGAACTACAAAGCAAATAGAACTTTGCGAGTTTGAATAGACAGATTGTTGTTTTTAAGAACTTGCAGGCTTTGATTTTACTAAGTTTTTGAAAACTTGGTTACAGAGCAAGTAATAAAAAAGTAATACTTTTCAGAAAAGAGAATAATTTTAGAGAGAACCACATAGGTGAATATTGCCTATGTGGTTCTTTTAATTTATAAGATCAGGTGCAAGCGAAGAGATATATATCTTTAGAGATTGACTACTAACGCTATTGATATTATAATGGTTGCTAATTAAAACACTATTATGGTGGAGGAGGGGACATATTGGATTAAAAAATAGATGTGTTAATGATGATACGATAAAGATGAAGAAAGAGAGATTTGAGTATGAAAAAAATAATAATGATTTTTATAAGTGCGAGTTTTATTATGAGTCTTTGTGGATGTGATTTTGTTGATAATGCAGTCGATGATATGAAAAAGGATAGGGAGTGGGCAATAGAAAATAATGCTTTTACTGATGGAAATGGTTCAGGGAAAAAGAGTAGCGATGAAAATGATAGTAGCTCAGACAATCAGACAGTCGATCAGCCAAAAGAAAGTGATGATTCTAATGAACTAAAAGTCGGGGAGACAACAACATTTACTGTAGATCAAGGTGAAAAGGAAGGAGAGATTGAATTAACTATATTGAATTGGGGAAGCGTATGGAGTGATAATTATGTGCAAAATATAATCTGGTTTGATACGGAATTTAACAATGTAGGAGAAAATCCGGTAAATATATCAACGGCTTTGTTTGCTGTTTACGCCGATGATTATTCAGTTGACTTATCGTATTTAGAGTCTGATGGATTGCAGACAACTTCATTGGATAGCGGTCGTAAGGCAAAGGGAAGGGTTTATGCTGTTGTCGATGCAAACTCTGTCAACTCAATAGAAGTTCAAGTGAGCAGCGCAGTGTGGGTATTGCAAAGGATAGATACTTCGGAACCTAATTCTGTTGAAACTGATTCCACAACAGAAAATGAGGTCGCTACAGAGGAAACTTCTACCTCGTATGGTGATTTTTCAGGAGAGTATACAGGATCTAAATATACAGCGACCGTAACCATGTACGCAGAAACGATGACTTCTTCAGATGATGAATTGGTATGTGGTACTATAGATATATTCTGTAATGGTGAGAAACTTTTTTCTAAAGATTTGTATTTGGAGGATGAAGACACTGCACCGTGGAACAAGCAATATGATGTATTGTGTTCTTTTGCAGGTTTTGATGTAGGTAAAAATTATGCTGGATTTACACAGAGTGCGGGGAAAAATAGCCTTGATTTAGGATTTGATGGAGAATATTCAGACACTCTGGAAATAAATAACTAGTCAGTTAAATTACTACATAATAAAAGCTGAACTTGTCAATATTGTGATTATTGGCAAGTTCAGCTTTTTATATTGTATTTAAGAAAGCAAGTAATGATTCTTTTTGAGAAGCATTTAGTTGGTATATTCGTTGTATAAGAGGATCATTAGTCAAATTTAAGCTTTCATCGTCAAAAAAATCTTTTAAAGAAATTCCCAGTGCCTGACATAATTGGAATAGCACTTCTATAGTGGGATTTTTGTTCCCAAGTTCAATATCACGGACGTAACTTTGGCTGATTCCAGCAAGATTGGCAAGTTTGTTGGTGGATATTTGCTTTTGCTCGCGAAAAAAGCGTAGTCTATCTCCGACAGGGTACTCATAGGGTTCATGTGTATTTGCCATATATGGAAACCTCCAATTAATTCATTATAGAGATAGACTATCAAAGTTTTTGAGATAAAATTACATCTAAAGAGTTGATAAATTATCTTTATAGATATATAATATGAGGCGAGTTTTATCTTTATAACGATAAGTAAATAGGGACAATGCATAGGAGAGGAGAATACATATGGATAAGACAGGTATAACTATCGCTTCGGCGGCAACTGGTACATACAACATGATAATTGAGGCTGCAAAAGGTGAAGTTGCAAGAACAGAGAATATATCCAAGGAGGAAATGATCAAACGTCTGGATACTATATTTTTACAGAATTCAGACGATGAGTATAAGGCATCAGTTAAGAAACTGTTTTCTCCGTGGAAGAAGGGGGCATCAATAATATCTCCTGATGGTAAGTATGAGCTCAAAACTTTTATAATTGGATGGTATTCCAAGTATTTGAATTTAAGATCCAGCAGAATATGGATTTACGACAAAGAGACCAACGTCTGTTATGAATGTAAAGCTTGGGCAATGAAAAAAGTCGTAAAATTTGTGAAGAGAAGATAAGATTATTTACAAGCTTAGATTAAAACATATCAAAAGAGGACAAATGCAATGAAAAAGAAGATATATATGCTCATTATGTGCATGCTTACTGTTTCAGTATTATTTGGCTGCGGAAACGATGAAACACAAGAGCAACAGGCAGATCAGGGCACTTATTTTAAAATAGTTGATGAAATAAACAATGGAAATTATGAAACTGCATTTTCGGATATAGAGAAAAATTATGGTAATGTTGATTACAAAGATCCTTCTGATGGAATGAATAAGATGCTTTTATATCGGCTTTACTATGATACACAGGAAATGTTTGATGATGAGATGGGTGTGCTGCTTGATTATTTGAAGGCGGTTGATTTCAAAGCAATACTGGCTGAGGATGGTATAAGTCAGGAGAAAGAAAATATTAAAACTGTTATTAAGTCGGCCAATAAGATAATTGATAAGGTAAATGCTGAGAACAGGACAAATGCGGTTGATGTGATAGGACAGGATAATCTGGACAAATATGGCAATTAGGAATATGGAAATCCAATAAAAAATAATAATTCAAAGCTAAATAAGGTGAAAACATATTTTGGAATACCCGAAGATGAGAAAATTTTTATTATTTTAGATTCTACTATTTTAGGAAAGGGTAAATCTGGATTTGCTATTGGAACGGATGGAATATACTATTGTCAATCTAATAAATGTGGGAAAATCACTTGGAATGAGTTGAAAAATAAAACAACAAAAAAGGCGTTTAGTTCTATAAAAATTGGTGAATTAGATTTTGTGTGTAATGCCGAAATTGAGCAAACAAGTCTTTATGCCATTTTAAGAAACATAAAATCAGTAGTTAATTTTATTGATGAAAAAGAAGTAAAATCACAAGATAATAATGAAAAATAAGTAGGGGGTAATTATAATAATACAGAATCTGAAATAACAATAAAGGAAAGTTCTCCAAATGATGTTAGGTTAGTTGCAGAGAAATATTTTTCGGATAACGTATTTGGCGAAAAAATACTTTTATTTGACAAAAATTATGATAGAGATGCTGTAAAGTATATTACACGACATTATTCTTTAGAAACTATGGAAGATCCATTGTTAATTTTTAATTACAAAGGAGATCATGAGCAAGGTTTTCTTATTACAACTCACAGAGTTATATGGAAATATAGAGGCTTGTCGGGAGAATGGAGTATCAAAGACATAGGTGCTGTTGATAGCGCAAAGTTCATGTCATATATGAAAAAATTTTATGAGACTTACTACAATGATGAATTTGTGACAACACTGTTGACACAAATTAGTTGGAGTAACCATCTTGCTATTATGTCCAAAGCAAAAACTGCAGAAGAGAGACATTTTTATATGACCCTTTGCATAAAGGAATCATATTCAGCCCGAGAGCTAGATAGACAGATTAATAGTGGTTATTACGAAAGATATATGCTTTCCAAAGAAAAACTCCTGCCAGAACAAATAAAGGGACTGAAAGAGAATCCGTTTTTGGATTCGTATGTTATTGAATTCCTTGATTTACCAAAGAATTTCAAGGAGGCTGATCTGCGAAAAGGTCTGATCCAGAACATGAAAGAATTTATTCTCGAAGTTGGAAAAGATTTTACTTTCATAGATGAGGAATACCGGGTACAGGTCGGTGGCGAAGATTTCCGAATTGATTTGTTATTTTTCCATAGAGGACTCCAGTGTCTGGTTGCTTTTGAATTGAAAATTGGCAAATTCAAACCGGAATATATCTCTAAAATGGATTTCTATCTGGAGGCATTAGATCGTCAGAAGAAGAAAGAAAATGAAAATCCAAGTGTTGGGATGATTCTTTGTGCTTCTAAAGATGATGAAGTAGTGGAATATGCGATGAGCAGAACCCTGTCTCCGATGATGGTAGCGGAATATAAACTACAGTTGCCGGATAAAGCGGTGTTGCAGAAAAAACTGCAGGAATTGATCAATATGCCGCTGATCGAAGAATAAATTTTGTTGTGTTGGCGTGAGTACAATTTGAGTACAATTTTTATACCAGTCAAAATCAGGACAGAAAATATGGCGAATAAAACGATGAAAAGTAGCGAAAACGCTATTAAAATCATTGTAATTAATCTCCCGTGAGCCGAGTTTGAATAACGGATTAGAATGCCGAAAACCTGTATTTATGCGGGTTTCCGGCATTTGTTTTATCAAATGGCTCTAGTTTGGCTCTATTTGTGGGCGGGATAAGGGTTGCGAAAGCACTGATGGAGAAATAAAGACATAATGGTAAGGAAAAAGTGATATATGCATCTTGGAAGCACAGCAATACTGAAAATTATAAGTTCAGCTGGAACAAAAAGTATGTTATGTACTGGAGAATTCCGGGAATCTGTGGGGAGTAATTGCGGGAAAAAAGGGAAAAGCGTATAATGCAAGAAAATAATGTTTTCACAGTGTAAAATAGAGGAGAGAACTATCATGCAGAAAATACTGATTGTAGAAGATGATACAAATATCAATAATCTGCTTCAGGAAGCATTATCCAAAGCAGGCTATTCCTGTGAGCAGGCGTTTTCCGGAACTGAGGCAAAGCTGCTTTTGAATATGCAGGAGCATAGCTATGCACTGGTGTTGCTGGATTTGATGTTGCCGGGAATTACAGGAGAAGCAGTTCTGGAGGAAATACGGAAAAAGGGAAATCTTCCGGTTATTGTTTTGACTGCGAAAGATAGCTTGGATGAAAAGGTAAAGGTTTTAACTAGTGGGGCTGATGATTATATAACGAAACCTTTTGAAATCAGAGAGGTACTGGCAAGAATTAAGGTACAGCTTCGTCATACAGAAGAAAAGGAAATAAAAGAATCTAACCTTTCGTTCAGAGAGATGGTATTGAACAAAGCTACTTTTCAGGTCAGCATTGGTGGAAAAATACTTCCTAAGATAACAAGACAGGAGTTTGCGATTTTAGAATTACTGCTCAGAAATCCGAAGCAGGTTTTCAGTAAAGAGGACATTTTTGAATATGCGTGGGACGAACCATATATGGGTGAAACAAAAACTCTGGATGTACATATAAGCAATATTCGTAAAAAGATAAAAACAGTTACATCTGAGGAATATATTGAAACAGTCTGGGGAATCGGTTATCGTCTTCATCTATAATCTTTACTCTTTTTTTACTATTTATTTGCGTTTGATTAGGATTATTCCTTTATGATAAATGCAGATAAGAAAAAGGAGATGAAAAACTTGAGCGAAATGTTATTGGAAACAAGAAATTTGACTAAGCAATATGGACACCATAAAGCTGTGGACAGTGTCAATATGCATATTAAAAAAGGTGCTATTTATGGTTTTATCGGTCGGAATGGAGCTGGGAAGACAACTTGTCTGAAGATGATCAGTGGACTTTCCAAGCCAACTTGTGGAGAAATCGAGATGTTCGGATACAAGGGAAAGGATTTGCAAAAAGTTCGATCACGGATAGGATGTCTGATTGAGGCACCGGGACTTTATGGAAATATGACTGCATATGAAAATCTGAATATCAAATGCAAGCTGTTTGGAATACAGAAAAAAAGTTATATTGAAGAAATATTGAGAATTATCGGTCTGGAGGATGTGGGAAAGAAAAAAACAAAACATTTTTCACTTGGAATGAAACAGCGTTTGGGAATTGGTCTTGCTTTGGTTGGAGAACCAGATTTATTAGTTCTTGATGAGCCAATCAATGGATTGGATCCACAGGGTATTGCAGAGATCCGGGATACGATTCAGAGACTTCAGAAAGAGAAGAATATGACAATATGCATTTCCAGTCATATTCTTGAGGAATTATCGAAGATTGCTACTGATTATGGAATTATTCATAATGGAAGTTTAATACAGGAAATTACAAGAGAAGAATTAATAAGAAGATGCAGTGAACGGATAGAGTTGACATTGGATCATCCGAAACAGGCGATTCCGGTGCTGGATTCTATGGGATTTACCAACTATCAGGTAACAGATAAAGAGCATATTCATATTTTTGAACGATTGAATGAAAGTGCAGCGTTGAATATGGAACTTGCAAAGTCAGGAATTCCGGTAAAAGGGATTTCCATAACCAGTGAAGAACTGGAAACTTATTTTCTGAATCTGACGGGAGGTGCGGATCATGCTTAATATAATAAAAATGGATTTATACCGGATGCTTAAAACCAAAAGTATGTATGTAATCTGGATCGTACTGGCAGCAATATTATTGATTACAACATCTTTATGCAAGACGGATTATGAGCTTTTGACTGAAAAGGATGCCATGGAACAGGAGCAGGTTACTGAACCTACTGTGGATAATATTAATGTGGGAATGATGGTAACGCTGCCTACGGAGCCGGGAGAAAAGGTGACGGTATATGATATCTTTTTTGCCAATTCCCAAGGAAAATTGTATGCACTGCTTTTGGTGATTTTTACTGTTCTGTTTTCAACAGCGGATATCAGTAGCGGATATATTAAGAATATAGGAGGTCAGGTTAGAAATAGAGGAACTCTGATTTTTTCCAGGGCAATTGCTTTGGCTGTCTTTACGGTACTGACAATGGCAGGTGCATTCTTATTTCAGGCAGCGGCGAATGGTATTGTTTTCGGGGAATTGGAATGGGGAAATACAAAGGCAATTTTATCTTATTTTGTGACTGAACTGGCTCTTCATTATGCACTTGTGCTGATTTGTATGGCGATTGCAATTATTTTGAAAAATAATGTAATCAGCATGGTCATTGCTGTCTGTCTTAGCATGAATGTAATGACCATTGTGTATGGGGTGATCAATAGTGCCATTCAAAAAATAGGAATTCAGAATTTCCAGATTTATAAGTATACGATAACAGGAAAATTATCACTGCTTCCTATGAATCCGAGTGGAAATGAGTGTTTGGCGGCATTTGGTGTGGCAATAGTGTTCATCGTTATGATGATATCAGTAAGCAGCGTTGTTTTTCAAAAGAGGGATATTTAACGGATGTATATCGTAATTGGGATATTAGCAGGAATTATTATCTTACAATTTATTATTATGTGGAAATACCAGCGGCAGGTGAAAGACATCTGCCGCCAATTGGCGTTTATGATTAAACATGACAGTAACATGTTGATTAACCATGAATTTGATGTGGGTGGAATAGGAAAGCTTTCTGACAAGTTGAATGAGCTTCTGGAACTGCGAAGAAAAGAGAAGCAGCATTATCAGGAGAAAGAAGCTCTGATTGCGGACACTTATACAAATCTTTCTCATGATATCCGCACACCACTGACATCTTTGGACGGATATTTCCAGCTAATGGAAGAATGTGAAAATATAGAGGATCATAAACGTTATTTAAGCATTATCCACGAAAGAATTCATAGTCTGAATGAAATGTTGGAAGAACTTTTTATGTTTACAAAGTTAAAAAACGAATCTTACAGTTTGGAATTGACATTGTGCTGTATGAACCGGATTTTGAAAGAAACAGTTTTTTCATACTATGATGAATGGGTAAGAATGGAAATTCAGCCGGATATTCAGATTACGGAAGAACAGTTGTATATACATGGAAACAGGCAGGGACTCCGCCGTGTTATCCAGAATGTGATAAAAAATGGGCTGGATCATGGAGAAAAGAAGATTAGCATTGTGTTGGAACGTGATCAAAATCATGCGGTGCTTAGAATCAGCAATCAGGTTACACATCCAGAACAGATTAATATAGATCAGGTATTTGAGCGATTTTATAAAGCAGATGTTGCCAGAAGTAAAACATCTACTGGATTGGGACTATCTATTGCAAAGGAGTTGGTTAGTCGGATGGATGGAGAGATTGAAGCAAAAATAGAAAAAAAAGAGTTTATTGTTGAAATGAACTTTACGATTGTAACCGATGCTAAATAGTATTTTGCGACGTAGAGGGATAGTAAAAAGGGTTGAAGCATTAAGTATCTTAGGATATAATATATAGATATACTAAGCTAATATTACAGATGAGGGGATAGCTTGGCAGATAAAATAAAGAATAAATGGTCTCAGGAGACATTGGAGACGGTCGACAAATTATGTTTATTTGATGATGACTTTATGAGCATGGTTTTGGATGAAAACATTGAGGCCACAGAATTCATTTTGAAAACTATATTTGGAAGATCCGATATGAAAGTTCCTGAGGTCAAGGGGCAGTAGGAATATAAATGTATTACCATATAGGTGCATTATAGTAGATATCAGAGCTGTTGATAGTAGCGGAAAGATATACGATATAGAAGTTCAACGGTCAGATATTGGGGCAATACTACAAAGGGCAAGATTCCACAGTGCGCTTGTTGATAGTAAGCTCTTAATGGAAGGTCAGAATTTCAGAGATATTGAGGATTTATATATTATATTCATAACTTAGAATGACGTTATTGGCGATGGATTACCTTTATATCATATAGATTGTGTGATTAAGGAGACAAATACAGATTTGGGTAATGGCACACATATTATATATGTGAATGGAGCATATAAAGATGATTGTACTGCAATAGGAAGAATGGTGCATGATTTTGGCTGTGTTAGATCTTCTGATATGCATTGCGAAGTGTAAAAAAAACAAGTGAAACATTCCAGAGATACAGGCACAATCCAAAATGATTAATAAAATTCTTAATACAGATTATGTAGATAATGCCGGTATCAATGAATTCAAGGAAATTAGAGAAAAATTTCGTGATCTAATGAAGTATATACCTAAGCATAAGATCCGCTATGATACAAATTTTGAGGATGATTTACTGTCAACCGGTTAGAATGGATCAGAGCTTGAGAATGATGAACTAAAGAATTGCAAGGCCAAGGTAGAGCATTATATCAGGTAACATCAGGATAATATTGCCATGGCAAAGCTGAAGACAAATCAGACATTAACATCAAAGGATGTTGAGAAGCTTGAAGAAATATTCTGGCAGGATGTTGGTACAAAACAGGATTATGAGCATGAGTTCGGTTCAAAACCGCTTGGCGAATTTGTAAGAGAGATAGTAGGCCTTGATATGAATGCAGTCAAGGGAACCTTCTCAGAGTATCTGACCAATACTAACATGGATAGCAGACAGATTTATTTTGTAAATCAGATAGTCGAGTACATTGTTCATAATGGAATAATGAAGGATCTTTCGGTACTGCAAGAGTCACCATTTACAGACTAGGGAAGAGTTGTGGAGATATTCATGGATTTGACAGTGAGGATGGGGAATCAGTAAGGTTATTGATAGTTAAATGCCAATGTGGCAGCGTAAAAACGGAGGAGAATAATATTGGAAATTGGCGAAGATGTTGTAGCAATTAGCTATGCTCATGACAGTGATGAATTTAATGAAAAAGTCGTGTCATTTGTAAGTCTCCTAAGAGAAAAACACGGCTATAATGTAGTTATGGATGAGTACTTGAAACAGGAGAAAACTGCTGTTGATTTCAATGAAATGATGGTTTCATTGATTCCGAACGCAAACAAGGTAATTGTGTTGTTGACACCTAAATACAAGGAAAAAGCAGATAGCTTTCAAGGTGGAGTAGGGTTTGAGTACAGAATAATATTGGATGAAATAGAAAAATATCCCCAAAAATATATTTTTGCGACGTTTATGTCAATTGATGATGAAACTATAAATAAAATAAAACCTGCAGGACTAGGGAATAGAGAAATATTGGACATATCTGATATAGAACAGTGGGACCAATTATTTTCAAAGTTATCAGATGATCCTATTATTGATTTTCCAGATGTAGCAAAAACTAAAACAAGACCGCGAAAAAAAAATGTTTGTTATGACCAGCATAAAAAGAAAGAGGATTTGTTCAAAGATGCATGGATTTTGCTTTGTGAAAACAAACAAGTTTTAGAGCAATTTGGCCCCGATTCATTGGTGGCGCTTAATAATCCGCTGTCATCGGTGGTTAATACATGGAATAGGGTGAAACAGGATGTTATAATACCGAATAATAGAAAAGTAGTTGAAGCTTTTGAAAGCAATATTTCAGTACTTTCCAAGGAAGAGGTTGAAATATATATAAAATTTAAAATTCATGTAGAGGCTTTTGAAAGTTGTAATAGAGGCGAAATTGAACGGGAAGGAATCCCAAGGTTTCCGGAAGAATTTAACCAGATGATTAAAGGAGAAGAAAAAAATGCCTGATCAGTTTATAAAATTTCCGAGAAGGGAAAGTACACAGTATTTTGAAAGAGCAATGCGAGGACATAGTAAAGTTATTAATTGTATAAAAATAAGTGATAGTTACTATAAGCTACAGAGAGAGGAGATGTCTCCATTATTGGTTTTCGTTTCAAATTATTATGCCTTAAGTGTAGCAGATTATTTTGAGATAACAGAGGAGTATGAAGTTGATTGCCTTATTACAATTTCCAATTGGAATAGAGTAACTCAAGATGCATACGAGATAGGAAAAGCAAATGGAATAGGTGTATTTACAATGAATGAATTTATGGGGGCGTTAAATTGTGCAAGACCAAGTACTTATATTAGGCCAATTGATAGAGAAGATAATGCTCGGTCAAGCTTTGGCTTTGGAAGAATCTGTTAAGGCTGATGTAATTTTAATTGGTTCATTTCAATGTACAGTATATGCAAATGATATTGATTTAATTCTTATATACAAGATACCTGATTATGAGAAAATAAAGGAGTTAAAAAAAATTTTGGCAAGAGCTGTTTATGAAAAGTTTAAAATTTTAGTCCACTATACAACGCTGAGCAAAAGTGAATATGAAGAAATGAAAGATTTACAAAAAGAGAAAAATAGTATTTTATTCATATATAAGTAAGACAATAACAGTTGGTAGTCGTTATTGAGACACTAATAAACGGTCTGAACGATGTAAATAACGTATCAAATATTTAATCAGATAGATAAAGAAATCAAAAAGAATGTGTTGAATATGTTGATTCCACTTCCACCACTCAAGGAGCAGAAACGTATTGTTGCCAAGATAGTGGAACTGTTACCATATTGTGATCGGCTTATCAAGTAGCAAAAATATTTTGCTTTGAGTTTTATCAATTGAATAGATCAATAGGTATTGGCTAGCTACCATTGAAGAATAGTTTTGAGTATATTAATATAGTATTGGGTGGTGATGATATGTTAGTAGATGAAATATGGGATTTTAAAAGTATTAACATGGGGCGTGAATTAGAGATTTCGGGAGAATTTATATATGAATCGGCAAAGAAAACAATGTCAATAACAGGGCTAAATAATCAGTATGAGATTAATATTATATTGTACACCGGAGCGGTGGGGATAGAACGATTACAAAAAATATATTTGTGCCTTGTGCAGCAAAATCCAAATGATAAAAATTCTGTTCCGAAGTGCCTAATGGGACATAATCATCTTGAGCTAGAAAAGGAAATTGAGAAATATACAATAGATAAAATTCCTAAAAACGGAAAAGGCCTTTTAGGGATTTTTACTGAATATTATAATAATTATCGATATGCAAATTATATACCCAAAATAAATGGTGGTGACTTGAGACTATTATTTATTAGTTTTTTGAAAAAACAAAACGGAAAATTCAATTTTGATGAACCGTGTTCTTTTTCTCAGTTTGAAGTTTTTAAACGTTTTTACATAAATGAGTTAGGGAAAATAGCTGGTTATTTTTATGGATTAATAGAACATAAGGCAAGAGATATTAATACATATACGTATGAGATTGAATCAAGTTCAAATGCGGCTAGAGTCTTTTGGTCAACTAGGGGAAGATCTCTTTATGAGCAGATGCTTATTGAACAAAATGCAATAAAGGAGTTGCTGCTATATATTTATAAGAATCAAAGAGATTCTGGTGTGTTTAGATTACTCAATCATATGGAATCTTTGGAAATGGATGATATGTTAATAAATGATTATTTGGCTGATTTGTTTGAGGAAAAAGTCAACGATTGGCTGATTGATCATGTAGATGATATGTATGAAGAAATAGGGGATATACAGAAAATAAAGGAACGAAAGAAATTACTCTCGTTGTTTGGAGATAGATCGGTTTGTTTTGATTTTGAGGATTTAGAAGATGGTGAGAACGAATCGTAGTTTAAATAATATGCATGATTATGTTGATATAGAATAGGATATATATTAATAAAAGGACATGTCATTGTGCAAAATCAAGTAATAGTAATTATGGCAACAGTTTGGAAACAACCTTTCAGTAGATCAAACAAATTATTGTAATTTATATAAAATGTGCCCCATATCTGAATAAAATAAGTTAATTTAATTCTGGGACATAAAGAGTTTGAGTAAACAGATTGTTGTTTAAGAAGGGTAGCCATTGATTATACTAAGTTTTTGAAAATTGGGCTACAGAGCAAGTAATAAAGCAAATGCTCCACAGTGGGGTACTCTCACAGTGGAGCGTTTACGAACGAAGAGGTACAGATAATGGTGGAGAATGGAAAATTACGTGAGTGAATGACAGTAAATGTGGTGCCTAAACTGGCGCTAAAGAATATTCCGAAGATAGTCTCAAAACAGTATCGTTCTTAAATTTGTTTTTGAGACTAAGGGCATTGTCAGTGGATGCGGTTCGGATATTATCTTGAAAAGTATAAGATTGTTATTTCCTTTAATTGAGAATTCCTTCACAGAAAAGAAGGGGATAACCTAAAAAGAGACTGGAAAAAAGCAATAATAGTGAGTTTTGGATTAATAAAGATTCTCGTAACATAGAGCGGGATGATGAGATAGATGCGAAATTGGATTTTGAGAGATGGTCAGAAATCCGTTTTGGGTGGTACGAGGAAACATACAGATGAGTGTGTTAAGATTGTGGAAGAAACGATTTTGGATTTGTGTATATAAAAAAACTAATATGGTATTATTTTGGAGTGTATGGTGTAAACTAGGCATAAAGAGGTGAACCATGTTAGAATTGTATTTTTTTAGAGATGTGTCAAATTACGAAGAACTAAAAAAGAAAACATACAATGCGTATAGAATCAAATCTAAAATTAAGAGAAAGGTAAAAATCGTAAAAAAAATAAAACTTGAAGAAAAGAATGCAGATGATTATTTAAAAAGCATAAAAAGTGATAATCAACATGTGATTAATAATTTGAAAATAATGAAAAAGAAGAAAGGCATATGGTATTGTATAGAGTTTGTTACAAACGATAAATCCATTGTAGTTATGGCAGATGGATATCCATATGCAAAATATACTGCAATAAGATTTGAAAATTGACTAAATTTATTTGATTTTGTTATAATAAAGTAAGAATTTATACATTAGGGAGGAAAGGCATGTATATCGACTTATTTGCAGGATGTGGAGGGCTTTCATTAGGACTTCAAAAAGCCGGCTGGACTGGCTTGTTTGCTGTGGAAAAAAATGAAGATGCCTTTTCCACATTAAGACAAAATTTGATTATAAACAGAAAACATTTCCAATGGCCGGATTGGTTGCCGCAAACCAATTTAGATATTAATGAATTACTAATGAATTATGAAGAAGAATTAATGAAATTAAGAGGTCAGGTTCAATTGTTAGTTGGAGGCCCGCCTTGTCAAGGCTTTTCTATGGCGGGTAAAAGAACTGGCAATGATGTTAGAAATCGACTATATAATTCTTATATTAAATTTGTAGAAATTATTGAACCGGAAATGTTGTTTTTTGAGAATGTGCATGGCTTTACAGTGGGATTTAATAGAAAATATAAAGGTAAAATTACAAAAGGGGAACCATATTCTCAGAAGTTAATAAAGAAGCTGAAAAAATTGGGGTATGATGTAGGACATGATGTTATCTTAATGTCTGATTATGGTGTACCTCAAAAACGTAAACGTTTTATATTATTTGCAACTAAGAAAGGAAAGGCTAAAATCTTTTTTGATAAACTATATCAAAAAAAAGATGCTTTTTTATTAAATAAAGGAATACATATCCCTGTTACAGTAAGTGAAGCAATTGGAGACTTGGAAAGACGACATGGAGAGGTGCAGAGTATTGATTCTCCCAAATTTATGAATGGATTATATGGGGAGGTTTCATCAGCTTATCAAGCGTTGATGAGAACTGAAATTGATGTAGATGTAGTTCCGGATAGCCATCGATTTGCAAAACCTAAACAGGATACAATAGAATTGTTTGAACGCTTGATGGAAGTATCTGATGATTCAATTAGGATAACTCCCAAAATGGGACTGGTGGATGGCCTGAAGAAAAGAGGAGTAACACCTTTGAAACGTGATTGTGTGTGTTCAACACTGACATCTATTCCTGATGATTTTATTCATTATTCTGAACCAAGAATTATGACAGTAAGGGAAAGTGCAAGAATTCAAAGCTTTCCTGATGATTATGTTTTTTTGGGAAAATATACGACAGGTGGGAAACGAAGAAAATATGATGTCCCAAGGTATACACAGGTTGCAAATGCTGTACCGCCATTATTTGCAGAGTTGGCTGGATTAGTTTTACAGGAGATGATCAATAATGAGTGAAAAACTCCATTTTAAAGTTAGTGCGGGGTTAAAAAATATTATAGGCAAAGAATTAATTAATGATAAGTTTATTGCAATTTTTGAGCTAGTAAAGAATTCTTATGATGCCGGGGCAAAAGAAGTAACTATAAAATTTGAGAATATATATTCAGATAATTCAACAATATATATTATAGATGATGGAAAGGGTATGTCCAAGCAAGAGATAATTGACAAATGGTTGTTTGTTGCTTATTCAGAGAAGAAAAATAATACATATAGAGATAATATTAAATTCAGAAGAAACTATGCCGGTGCTAAAGGGGTTGGTAGATTTTCTTGTGATCGATTAGGGGAAACAGTTGAATTATTATCTAAGACAAATAAAGATATTAAGGTTAATCGCGTAAAAATAAACTGGAATGAATTTGAAAATGTAGATACGGAAGAGTTTCAGAATATTGAGGTACTATATGATGAAATGCGGAGTAGCTTAATATCAGATCAAGGTACAGTCATAAAGATTTATGGATTGAGAGAAAAATGGAATAGAGATGAGTTATTGCAGTTGAAAAAATCGTTAACCCAACTTGTTAATCCTGAAGCTAACGAGAATTATGATATGTTTAGTGTCATTTTGGATGTTGAAGAAGAGAAAGAAAACGACCGAAAAAAGAGTGAAAATGAAAAAGTTTTTGATAAAGATATTGTAAATGGTAAGGTTATTAATCATGTTTTTGATGTGTTAAATATAAAAACAACAAAAATTACTGCAGCAATTTCCAAGGACGGGAAAAAAATAACAACAACATTAAATGATAGGGGGATACAGTTATTTGAAATACAAGAAAAAAACAAATATGGAATAAAAAATATTAAAGGAACTATTTATAGTCTTAATAGAGCTGCAAAAATTAATTTTACAAAAATGATGGGAATTGAGTCTGTAAATTACGGAAGTGTTTTCATCTATAAAAATGGATTTAGAGTATATCCGTATGGTGAGCCAGAGAAGGATTTTATGAATATAGATAGAAGAAAAGCTCAGGGATATAATCGATACCTAGGTACTCGTGAAATATGTGGTAGAATTGATATTTTTGGCGATAATAAAGGGTTTGTTGAAACATCTAGTAGAAATAATGGTTTTATTTCATCATATGAAACGGAAGAATTGGAAGATTTTTTCTATGAATATTTATTAAAACCACTTGAAAAATATGTTGTTAATATTATTCATTGGGGAGAAGAAGTTATAGATAGTGAAAGCTTGGCAAACACTATGGATGAATATGGTGATCTCGAAGCTGTATTAAAGAAAATAAAAGCAAGGTTTAAACCGGAGTCGTTGCTAAAAGCAACATACAATAAAGAACTGACGGAAGTGATTTTGGAGCATACAAAAAAGAAATCCGAAATTGATGAACTAAAAAAAATTGCAAGAGAAAAATCCGATGACCAATTGCTTAAACAAGCAAATAAGATTGAAAAGGAAACTGAAAAATTAAAGAAAGAGGTGTCTGAAAATCGAAAAGAGCTTCAACAAGCAGTAATAGAACATGAAAAAACTAAAAAGGTTCTTGAAGTAACGCAGAAGCAAGTTGGGGTTTTGCAATCTAAGGCAGATGTTTCTGTCGATAATGTCATTGATGCAATGCATATTATGAAAACATATGCGGACTCTATTGACTCTAATATATCCGAAATTGTGGATATGGTTAGAGATGGAGATGAAATAGACAATATTTTGCCAGTATTTCACGAGATAAGACAAATTTGTTCCAAAATTTTAAACACATATAATTTGGTCATCAATACTGATTATAAAGCGGATACTGGAAATAAAAAAATGGATATTATAAAATTTACAAAAGAATATGTTGAAAAACAATGGAATCATAAACTTCCAGTAGAAATAAAAGGGTTGGATTCAATGGAAGTTTTGTTTAATCCATTAGAGTTTAGTATTATTATTGATAATATTGCGGATAATGCAAGAAAAGCAAATGCAACAAAATTACAAATTGTTTTTGAAGGCAATGCAGATAGTCATTGTATCAAATGGATTGACGATGGTTATGGTATTCAACCAGATGTGGATGTATCTAAAATGTTTGAACAAGGATTTACAACTACAAATGGAACAGGAATTGGTTTATATACAGTACAAAAATATGCAAATAAAATGAATGCTACTGTAACGATTAATAATAAATATAAGGATGGATTTGAATTACTGATGAGGATTTGAATATGGATTTAACGTTTAGAATTATATGGTTTGAAGATGTTGATGAATGGTATAATACTACTTCAAGGAGAGTTTCGAGATATATAAAGAATAAAAATTTTAAAGTTGATATAATGCGTATAAAAAAGGCTTCGGATTTTGATTTAACCGAATATCAATTACAAAATTATGATTTATTAATTATTGATTATGACTTGGAAAAAATATATGAAAAGGATTGTGTTAAGAGTATTTATGGTACAGATATAATTCATATGATAAGGAATGGAAATTTCTTAAATGATATTTTGTTTTATTCAAGTCATGGTTTTGATATAATTAATCAAGTGATGAAACGGGAAGGGCTAGAAGGTGTTTTTCTTGCGGATAGGAATAATGGGGAGTTTATTGAAAAGGTGCAACTTTTAATTGATAAGGCGATTAGAAGAGCTGAGAATCTTATAAACATTAGGGGAATCGTTATGGATACAACCAGTGGCTTTGATAATAAAATTAGGGATCTGGTTAGTATTATGTGGCCTGTTTTGGGAGATAAAGAAGCTGAAATTGCAAATAACATAAAGAAGAAAATATTAAAAGATAATATTAAGACAGCAGAAAGGCTTGATAAAAAATATCCGAATATAAACGCAAATAACATTGATGATTTACTTAATGAACGGGATTTCTCGGCAATCAGACAGGCAAGATTGTTAAGTTGGTGTATAGAATCAAATGAAATGATAAAAAGGAAATTTCAAGAGATATTAAAAAAATATCTGTACATGAGTAATGGTGAGGTGCACGATAAATTTTTTGAATTATATAAAAATGATATTGTATTATACAGAAATGCATTGGCTCATATTAAGAACACTCCATCTATAGATAGTAAGGTGATTATTGGAGAGGTGGATGGAAAAGCTGTGCAGTTTGATCAACAATTATGCGATGCGTTAAGAAAAAAGCTTTTAAGTTATGAAAATATATTGGATGAGATGTATATGTTTATTGAGAGTAATTTTTAACATTTGTGGAGCATAGTTTTTTTATGTAAAATTTTAATTGGTTTCTGAATGAAAAATCCTAATCCCCAAGATATGCTGGATAGAATAGTGTAAGTGGAGACGATTAGGATTACAATAAAGAATCTACTATACTATATTGAGAATGGTGTCGCAAGCCAAACTCAAGCATAGGAGGTGCTCCAAATGGACAATAAAAGCTTATCACATACACGGTGGAAATGCCAATACCATATAGTTTTTATTTTAAAATATAGGAAAAAATATTGTATGGCTGAATTAGGACAGATATGAGAGAAATATTCGATATTTGATGTCAATATAAAAAACGTTGAAATAATAGCTGAAGCAGTTTGTGTAGATCATGTACATCTCAGAGTAGTAAATCCGCCCCAAATAATTATTTCAAATTTTATGAAGGGTACTTAAAGGGAAAGAGTGCGTTGATTAGCTATGACAGAAATTCCTAATTACAAAGTAAATTGGATAAAGTGTTTGGGGCAAGAGGATATTACGTGGAAACAATTGGTGATATCACTGATGAAGCAGTTCAGAAATATATAAACGAGCAAGCAGAGGATTCGAGAGAAGAAGATACAAGAAGTACCGTTTTGTAACGGATTGGTGGAGGAGTTTGCGATACCGCCCTTTTGAGAGATCAATAGCAATAGTCCATTGGAGGGCTGATAATAAATAACCACTTGAAGTGGTGGTTACTAACTTAGTCATTGCACTAGTTACACCACAAGGAGCATACCGAATGGAAGACAAACGAAAAAACGCAGTCCTGGAAATCTTAAACTACTGGAAAATCACAGAATTTCTAGGGCAGACCGACATTCCACAGGAAAGTTCAGAGGACAAAAAGCTAATTAAAAATATTAAGAATGGCAAAGAGGTTAAGGCAGAGAAGATCGAGGTCTTCTTTGATTTGCCAGTTTTGTCATCTCTTGATATTGATCTGGAAATGATCCTGGAAAATGACAGGGACGGCTATGCGAAGTTTCCTTCGGTTGGTGATGAGATCCATTTTTGCCTGGGGAAGGTAGAGCGGAATACAGTAGTTGATTATCTTGAGAAGTTTATAGAGGATAAATCCGATAATCCTGAGATAGCTTATCCGAAAAAGAGTGCGATCGCATGGTGCTCATTCAAGACAGATACGAAAGGTGTGTATCTTAAGAACAGTTTCCAGCTGTCATCGATACTGTGGGCAGTTTCCAAGTGGGATGAGTCAAGAGCACATAATAGTCATGACTTTTCTCTCGATACTAGTGAGTATGAAGAACTTGTTGGAGAGATTGATGAGGAACTGCAGGACCAGAATGTTGATGAGTTCATTTCAATCATATATGAAAAGATTTTTAACGAGTATGTGAAACACAGGTTCTTAGATGATCCTCAGGAATCGATGGGAATTGCCGAATACAACAGGTATGCGAGCGAACAGGCCAGAGATGCGGACGAAGACGCATTTGACTATGCGGATCTAGGTAAAAGCTTCTTTTTGAATGACATTATTCAGTTGTCAGAGCTGGTTCGGAACGGGAACTTTGGCGATGGGAATGAATATGAGAAGAAAGTGATCGAGTACATTCTGGCAGGGTACGAAAAGTCGAAAGGTCCAGACGATTTACCGAGAACGATCATCTCGCCGGATGCGGGAAAAAGTGAGATGAAGTTGTTCTTTGACAGAATTCTTAACGTTACAAATTCGCCAAGGGGAAAATGGCCGGCCAAATATATGCCGGCGTTGATGCAGCAGGTTGCAGTCAATATTGCGATCAGACAGGACGGGAATGCTCCAGTTTTTTCTGTGAATGGTCCTCCCGGAACGGGAAAGACTACATTGCTCAAGGAGATTGTGGCGAGCAATATCGTTGAGCGTGCCAGACTCCTCGCTGAGAATGCAGAAGATCCAGACTCTTTATTTGAGATGCATTCATTTTCGCATGGACCGCTAGAGGCAAATGCGAATGCTTATTACCAGTATGCGCCTCATTATTATTCGATAAATGTTGATGAGATCAACAATTATAGTATGCTGGTCGCGTCATGTAACAATGCGGCGGTGGAAAATATCACGATAGACCTTCCGAAGGCGAGGGATATACTTGACAGTCTGGAGTCGTCTAGGGATGACGAAGAGGAGATCCGCTGCGGTCTGGATGAGGTTCATGATTTGTTTGATATCAACAAGTCAGGTGATGTGGAGACTATAACCAGATATGGTAGGAGCCGAGAAGAGAAGGACATTTATTTTACGCGTTATGCGGATAAACTTTTAGGCGGAGCTGGCTGCTGGGGCCTTATATCCGCTCCGTTTGGCAGAAAGGCAAATATCCGTAAGTATTGCAATTCGGTCCTGAAGCCATTTGTGGAGGACTACAAATCAAATTATGTCAGGGAGCAGCATAAGGCAAAATATCTGGAGATAAGAAAAAAGTTTTTATCTCAGTACAAATTGGTTGAAAACTTACGAAAAGAATTAGGACAGATCTGTGCTCTGGCAGCTTCGGTTCCTGTGGAGCTGCAGGAAGATGCACCAGAGGATTTGTCATGTGAAATAAGTGGTGTGGAAAGAAAGCGGCAGATACTTGAGCGTCAGTTATTTGCTGAACAAAAAGAGCTGATCGAGCTTGAGGAAAGCAGACCGAAGGGATTGTTCGCAAGGCGTAAGGATACATCCACAAGAGATATATTCATTCAGGAGAAGAATGCGACAATATCAAAACTTAATGGAGAGATAACTTCTTTGAACAACAGGATATCAGGCCTGCAGAATCTTCAGGAATACCAGCGGTGTATTTCAAAATACTCGCATGGGCAGATGAAGATGACCCCGGTGGACGCTGCATTTATGGAACGTTATGTATCCGAGGACGACAGGCTGTCGACAAAAGCACAGATAACCAATCCATGGTTTACCGCCCAGTACAATAGAGAGCGTGAAAAGTTATTCCTGTATGCATGTAAGCTGCACAAGGAATTCGTCATTTCTTCAAAATGCATGCGGCATAATATCATCAACCTGATGATTGCGTGGAATGTGTTTGATGATTGTGGTGAGAGGATGAAGCTTGCTGACAGAGAAGAAGCCATGCCATATATGCTCCAGAGCATTTTCCTGCTGACCCCTGTGATATCCACAACATTTGCATCAGCGCAGACTTTCCTGGGAGACGTGAAGAAAAGCGGTGTGCTAGGAACTCTTATCGTCGATGAGGCAGGACAGGCACAGCCACAGATGGCAGTTGGTGCGATGTTTAGGTGTAGAAAGGCGATCATAGTCGGAGATCCAAAGCAGATCGAGCCTGTGGTTACCGCAGAGACTGACATGATAAAACAGTTGCTTACCGCAGAGATATTGGCAGGTTACAAGGATAAGAAAATCTCTGTGCAGGCTTTTGCTGACTACATAAATCCATATGGAACTTATCTTGGAAAGGATGAGGAGAAAGAGTGGGTAGGCTGCCCACTGGTAGTCCATAGGCGCTGCATTGACCCAATGTACACAATCTCAAATGTGCTTTCATATGATGGAACTATGAAGCAGCAGACGGCAGCTCCGAAGGAGGACAGGGCAAGAACATTTATCCTGGACAAGAGCTGCTGGATCGATGTAGCCGGTGCTGAGAATTCGGGCAAGAAGGATCATTTTGTCAAGGCTCAGGGAGAGCTTGTGCTGAAACTTCTGGCGAGAAAATTTGAAAGGGATTCAAGTGATATTCCGAGGCTGTTTATCATCACTCCATTTACGTCGGTAAAAGATAACATGACGGAGATGATAAAGAAATCGGAGTTATATGGAAAAGAGCCAAGAGTCAGAAAATGGCTTAATGCCAATAACATTGGAACTGTGCACACTTTCCAAGGGCAGGGAACGGATGAGGTTATATTCCTGCTTGGATGCGACAGCAATTCTATGGGAGCCGTCAACTGGGTGAGCAATAATATCGTCAATGTTGCAGCGACAAGGGCAAAATTCAGATTTTACATGATAGGCGATAAGTCGGTATGGACTTGCAGGCCGGTGAGGGTTGCGAGAGAGTGCACAGCAGAGATACTAACAGATAAAGAGGTTGCTGAGCTGCTTGGCGATAAGACTGAAGAGGCTAAGTCTGCATCTGCAAAGATATCTATGATATGCCCTGAGTGCGGGAAGAAGCTCATCGAGAGATCGGGGAAATTTGGCAAATTCATAGGCTGCTCGGGATTTCCGAAATGCCGATTTACGCAATCGTTATAGGATATCCCCCCCCCGCAACACCCCGTTGCTTTCCCCAATCCCCGCAATCTGTTATGATATCGACATATGAGGCGGAAGGGACAAATCCGGAACTGGTTCTTTATAAAAAGAGGTAGTATAATGAGTTAGGTTATTGCATCAATAATCTTTCACAATTTATATTACAGGGGGAAATACATATGATACAATGTGCCGGATGTGGCAGCAATCTGGTATATGATATAGCAAGAAAGAAAATGTACTGCAAAGCATGTGGAAATGAATACGAGCCGGAGAGTGTCGACAAGGATGAGGACAGCGAGGAACGCAAGCTTATGGAGCTTACTGTATTCATTTGTCCGCAGTGCGGTGGCGAGATATACAGTACGGATGAATCAGCGACGGGATTCTGCAGTTACTGCGGGGCAGCAACTATGCTTTCCAGCCGGCTGAAAAGCGAGAGAAGACCGGATTATGTGATACCGTTTGCGGTGACGAAGGACATGTGCAAGGCATCATATGCCACAGTCATGAAGAGGGCGATATACGCGCCGAACAGACTGAAACACAGACGAAATGTGCAGGAGTTCCGTGGAATCTACATGCCTTATTGGCTGTGTGATGTTGACCAGAAAGGTAAAACCACTGTCAGGGCGACGGACAGCTATACTTCAGGGGTTGATACAGTTAGTCATACGTATAATGTAAGATGCTTTGCGGATAATCATTACGAGAATATAACCATGGACGCATCATCGCTGTTTCCAGATGATCTCAGCAGCAAGGTGGCACCATTTGACTCGGCGGATATGAAGCCATTTTCCATTGGATATCTGAGCGGATTCTATGCGGATCTGCCGGATGTGGATTATAAGGTTTACAGGGATAAGATAGCGCAGGTGACAGGAGATATGGCACATGATGTGATGATGAGGAAGATAAAGCATCATCTATGTACATATGATGCTATCGGTGAACCGGAGGAGCCGTTGTCAGAAACGATGGATATAAAGATCACTGGAGCAAAGACCGGGTTGTTTCCTGTGTGGCTTTTGTCGTACAAGAACGGAAAACGTATTGCATATGCAGCGATAAATGGCAGCACGGGAAAAGTGGCTGCGGATATACCGCTTGACATCGGAAAGTTCCTGCTGGGATGCCTGATAGGAGTGATCCCATTATACTTTTTGCTGAACTTATTTCTTACGGTGAGACCTGGCGTGCTACTGGCATTTGTATCTGCGATAGGTGCGCTTGTGACCATGATATATTGCGATGAGATGGAGAAGATAGCAGATGTAGAGACACATGAAAATGATGTGGGATTCTTCGCAAGGCACACACTTAATGCAAAGAAAAGTGGAGGCAAGAAGAAAAAGCTACAAACAAAAAAGCTGCCAACAAAAAAGCCGCAAAAAAACACAAAAAGAAAAATAAAAAATAAGATAACTTCATTTGTGAAGTTTTCCTGTTTTCTGGAAGTTATACAGCTGATAGTGTGCATAATAGTATTATTCTGCCTGAAGTTTGATATAAATCCATTTCTTTTTAACTGGGATATTATGGGAAAGGCCAGTTATGTTGTGGCGTGCATCTCGTGTCTGGTAGCCATTTATGGGGCAGTAAAAGGCATAGTAAACGTGAGAAGAGTAAAAAGAAAAAGTGGCGTCATGGGATTATTTGTTGCATTTGCCACCATTCTGTCTGTAGCGGTCGTGTTGATAAAACCTGTTATGGACAAGTATTATTATGGATGCGTGCTTCTGGTGTGTGCTGCAACCATTCTGACACTCATAGATCTGGTTATCAGCCACAACCGGATGTCCACAAGACCACTTCCACAGTTTGAGTATAAGGGAGGTGATCATCGTGCGTAGAGCGGTAATTACCAGAATGGTGATCACTGTAATGATCATACTGCTGTTTGGGGTTATGGGATGTAATGGTGTAGTGACTGCTCAGGCATCTGAGAAGGATCAGGATGATTCGTACAGTCACCAGCATGAAGTGGTAATCAAAGATGATGCAGATGTGCTGACTGAAAGTCAGGAGGTACAATTGACGGAGACTATGAAGGAGACTGCCCGTTATTGCAATGTATTGTGTGTGACATCGAACCTTATGTACAAATCTACAGCATACCATGCGGAATCTGCCTATAAAAGAGAATTTGGCACCCGCGATGGCGTTATGTTCTTCATTGATATGCGTAACAGACAGATATACATCTATTCGTATGGCGAACCATACAAGATCATCACCAAGACAAATGCGTATACGATAACAGACAATGTCTATGAATATGCAAGCGAAGAGAAATATTTTGAGTGCGCAAATGAGGCATTCAAGCAGATAAATATGCTGCTGGTAGGAGAGCAGATAAGCCGTCCAATGAAGCATATCAGCAACATACTCCTTGCAATAATATTTTCTATATTGCTTAATTATCTTCTGATGAAAAAGACCTCGAAGGTTTATGACATGGGTTCAAAAAATTTACTTACCGGTACAAAGGTTTCATATAATATGAATCATAAATATGATATGATCAGTGAAACGAGAAGTACAAGATCTGGATCCGGCGGTCATGGCGGAATCGGCGGCGGTGGATTCGGAGGCGGAGGCGGAGGCATCGGCGGTGGCGGTGGACACAGCTTCTAGCTCCATAAAACCTACATTACAAATAATTAAAGTAAAACCCGCCACTTTTTCCCCATATATCCTTCAAATCCATGCTATACTAGGACACGGTGGCATACGATATTTGTAAAAAGTCCACAATGTGTAAAAAGGGGAATTGCCCCCACTTATGAAAAGGGCAGAGATATGGAAAACAAGAAAAAGATGATATTCAACGTATTGTTCCTTGTCCTGATATTTGCCGGTACCATATACGGAGTGTTCCACGGCAAGGATTTAGGGCAGATCGCGGATATAATGAAGACGGTGAATCCGTGGTGGCTTATACCGGGAGTGGTATGTGTTGTTGTATTTATATGGGGAGAATCTGTAATCATCCATTATATGATGAGCAAGCTCGGTGTCAGGATACGCAGGGGCACATGCTTTCTTTTCTCATCAGTTGGATTCTTCTTTAGCTGTATTACACCATCTGCATCAGGCGGACAGCCGGCGCAGATATATTATATGAAGAAAAAGAAGATACCGATCCCGGTGTCCACACAGGTACTGCTCATAGTGACGATCACGTACAAGCTGGTACTGGTGCTACTTGGACTTGGAATCGCTATATTTGGACAGAAGTTTATACATACTTATATAGATGATGTGCAGTGGGTGTTCTATCTGGGACTTATGCTGAACGTGGTGTGTGTGGCAGGTATGGTGCTGTTCGCATTCCATCCGTCACTTGCCAAGGCATTTGTTGTGAAGGGCAGCAGACTTCTTGAGAAGATGAGATTCCTGAGACACAAGAAGTCCCGTGAGGAAAAGCTTGCAGCATCGATGGAGAAATACAACCAGACTGCGGATTATATGATGGGACATTTCGGGATGCTGGTAATAGTATTTCTCATAACACTTGTCCAGAGATTTTCACTGTTTGCAGCGACATGGTTTGTGTACAAGGCATTCGGACTTGCGGGGGCATCTGCAGGACTTATCATACTGATGCAGGGAGCTATAGCTGTTGCGGTCGATATGCTTCCACTTCCAGGTGGTATGGGAATCAGTGAGAAGCTGTTCATGGAGATGTTTTTGCCGATATTTGGAAGCAAATTGTTGCTGCCGGGTATGATACTCAGCAGAGGTCTGGGATATTACACGGAGTTGATAATCAGTGCGGTATTTACGATCGTGGCAAATTTTGTGATTGGGAGAAAGACTGATGAAACCAAGATCAGAGATGAGCATGGAGCTCTATGAGATGATGCTTGACCGGGGATATCCCGAGGAGTTCTGTGATCTCATAACAAAGAATCTGAATACGGATTTTACGGCGGGCAGGATGATGGGCTATCTGTCGCATTACCAGGAACTGCCGCTTGAGGAGATCGTGGATGAGATGTTGTCCATCCTCACAGATAGGAACAGGATTATGCAGAAGAAAAAACTTGAGAGCAATAATGCTGAGTGGAACAGGTTCCTGGAAGAGGGATTTGGACTTTCAGATGATGAATAAACGAACATATCTGGGTGCTGAAGAACAAAAAGTAAGAAAAAGCAGTCTGCGGACATCGCCAGTGTTATACATGGTGATGATCCGTCAGACTGCTTTTTATTAATTATATTGAAATGTCTGTCTAGCCGATGCCTCCGAGAAGGATACCAAGTATCAATACAAGGAGACATACAGGACAGTAGATGTATTTGCATATAGGCACGAACTTCTCTGTGAACTTCTTTTCCCTTCCGGTGTTGACCTGTGTCTCAACATATTTCTTGCCACATACCCAGAAGAACATGATTCCGGCAAGTCCTGCGCCAAGTGGGCAGATGTAGATGGACAGTACATCCATCCAGTCAGATACGATACCCTGTATACAGATGGATACCACAACTGCTATGACACCGATGATGGCACATGCAGGTTTTCTGCCAACTCCAAGCTTCTCCTGCACCGTTGCGATTGGTGCTTCGTACAGGTTGATTAGTGATGACAGTCCCGCCATGAACACAGCCACAAAGAAGAGTATGGCAACAATATAACCGCCAGGCATGGACTTGAACAGGCATGGCAGATAGATGAACAGCAATCCCGGGCCGCCCTGGTTGAGCTGTGCTCCGGCAGTTGCCATGGCAGGTATGATTACCAGTGCGGCAAGCATGGCAGCAATCGTATCGAAAAGTGCAACACGTCCGGCAGCCCCCGGTATATCCTCATCGTCTGGCAGATATGAGCCGTATATCAGAGTTCCGTTTCCCGCAACTGAGAGTGAGAAGAATGCCTGTCCCAGCGCAAATATCCATGTCTTTGGATCTGCAAGTACCTTTGGCTCTATGCGGAAGATGTATTTGTATCCCTCTATGGCTCCCGGCTGGCATGCCGCATATATGGCCAGGATGATGAACAATACGAAGAACGCCGGCATCAGGATCTTGTTGGCCTTCTCAATACCGTTGCCCACGCCGAACATAAGGATGGTGATTCCGATGGCAAGTGCAATGATCTGCCATGCATTGTTGCCAAATGAAGATGCCATTCCGCCGAAGTTTGAAGCAAAGCCGTCTATATCCTCCGGTGACAGTATGCTTCCGGTGAAAGCTCCGATCATGTATTTCAGTATCCAGCCCATGACGACCGTGTATCCGATGGCCATTGCCAGTGCGCCGAGCACAGGTATGCCGCCCAGCAGTTCACCGAGCTTTCGCTTGCCCTTTTTCTCCATGGCGATTCCAAATGCATCGATTGGACCGGATCTTGTAGCTCGTCCGAAGCTCATCTCTCCGATAACTCCGGTGAATCCGATGAGTACCACAAATATAAAATATGGTATGAGATAGGATCCGCCGCCGTACATGGAGACTCTTGTAGGGAACATCCAGATGTTGCCCATACCCACGGCAGAGCCGATGCAGGCCAGGATGAAGCCCCATTTGTTGTTAAAAGATTCTCTCTTTTTCATGTATAATTCCTCCCAAATGTGTTCGTTACCGCATTGGCGGACCTCCCTCATAGTCCGTAAATTACGTTAACTTAATTAATATACATGAATATCATTTGGAAGTAAATTAAATAATGTGGACATGACTTAAAACATAGCTGCAAAAGCAAGAATTTAATTGAAAAATAACCGGCAGGTGGCGTACAATGTACCAGAAAAATGGAAAAAGTTATTTGAATATTATCTGAGAGGTGAGAAGATTGACAGAGGACAGATATGAACATATAGTACATCCATTTCCCCCACTATACGACGAGAAATCAAGGATACTCATACTGGGAAGCCTGCCATCGGTGAAGTCCAGGGAGCAGATGTTCTTCTACGGACATCCGCAGAACAGATTCTGGAAGGTCATCAGCAGAGTGCTTGGCGAGAAACTTCCGGTGACCATAGATGAGAAGAAAGCCATGCTGCATGCACACCACATAGCCCTGTGGGATGCAATCTACAGTTGTGACATCATAGGTTCAAGCGACAGCAGTATAAAGAATGTTACGCCCACGGATCTGTCGAAGATAGTGGAAGCTTCCAAGGTTACAAAAGTGATATGCAACGGCAAGACCTCAGGAAAGTATTATGCAAAATATCAGCAGAAGATACTTGGCATAGAACCTGTTGTACTTCCGTCCACAAGCCCGGCAAATGCTGCGTTTTCGGTGGATAAGTTGGTTGACATCTGGGGCGCTGAGATACCGGATATATGCAAATTATAGACAGAAGATAAACTCATACATAACATTTTCTAAAGCTTTCTGTAGAATGATGTACAACGAGTGAGAATATGTTATCATAGAGACCGCACTAGGATGCCGGACAGACATCCATGGTGTTCACACAATAATATAACGAATTAAAAGGAGAGAGAAGAGATGGCATTAAGTTTTATCGAGATACTTAAGGTAGTATTCCTTGGTATCGTGGAGGGTGTCACAGAGTGGCTCCCGATCAGTAGCACAGGACATATGCTTCTTGTGGATGAATTTATCTCACTGAATGCGAGCACTGATTTCAAGGAAATGTTTTTCGTGGTGATACAGCTTGGAGCGATACTTGCTGTCGTGACCATATTCTGGAATAAGATGTGGCCTTTCCAGCTCAAAGACAAGACACAGCCTGTCATGAAGAAAGATACCTGGAGTATGTGGTTCAAGACAGTTGTTGCATGTATACCTGGAGCGATAGTTACGATACTGTTTGATAATTACATAGAGGCGCATTTGCACACAGCGGTTGTCATAGCGATTGCCCTTATTTTCTATGGAATAGCATTTATTGTGATTGAGAACTGGAACAAGACCAGAACACCGAAGGTTGAGACGCTGAACGACATAACATACAAGACAGCGTTTCTTATAGGCATGTTTCAGGTGCTCTCCATCATACCGGGTACATCCCGTTCAGGTGCCACCATCATAGGCGCTTTGCTGATCGGCGTGTCCAGAGTGGCAGCCGCAGAGTTCACATTCTTCCTTGCGGTTCCTGTCATGTTCGGACTCAGTGCATTGAAGATGATCAAATTTGGCCTGTCATTTACAAGCGCAGAATTTGCCATACTTATCATAGGTTGTGTCGTTGCATACCTTGTATCCATTGTTGTCATCAAGTTCCTGATGAGCTACATCAAGAAGCATGACTTCAAGATATTTGGCTGGTACAGGATCGTGCTCGGAGTTATAGTTCTTGCATATTTTGCCTTATTTGCATAGCTTATAAATAAATAAAATCAAAAATTGCATAATATATATAGTATGTGCTATAATGCCCATGAATTGTGCATTATAGCACATATTAACATTGTGATAAAATTTTATGGGAGAAGAAAGATGGCAAAGGTTTCAATCATCATTCCAACATATAACGTAGAGATGTATCTGGTGGAGTGTATGGATAGTGTTGTAAATCAGACATTGAAGGATATCGAGATCATATGTATCAATGACGGATCTACAGACAGTTCACTTGAAATATTAAAGGGATATGCGGAGAAAGACGACCGTATCATTATTGTTGACAAGGAAAATGGCGGTTATGGAATAGGCATGAATATCGGTCTTGATAAGGCTACAGGTGAGTATATTGGTATAGTTGAGCCTGATGATTTTGTGCCACTTAATATGTATGAGGAACTGTACAACAAGGCGGTTGAGAACGACCTTGACCTTGTAAAGGCAGATTTCTATAGATTTAAGCGCAACGATGACAATGGCAACATGACTTTGGTGTACAACCACTTGTCACCGAATGCAGAGGATTATAATGTTGTGTTCAATCCAAGCGAGACACCAAGTGCGATCCGTTTCATTATGAACACATGGAGTGGAATCTACAAGAGAAGCTTCATAGAGGAGTATCATATCAGACACAACGAGACTCCGGGAGCATCATTCCAGGACAATGGTTTCTGGTTCCAGACATTTATATATGCCAAGAGAGCTATGATAGTGAACAAGCCATATTATATGAACCGCAGAGATAACCCGAATTCATCTGTTCACAGCAGAGAGAAGGTATACTGTGTCAATGTTGAGTATGATCACATCAGAGATATACTTGTAAAGGATCCTGAGATCTGGGAGCGTTTCAGAGGCGTATACTGGCTCAAGAAATACCACAATTACAACGAGACGATCAGGAGAATCGGACCTGAATTCAAGAAGGATTATATAAGAAGATACAGCTCCGAGTTCAAGAGAGCAATGGAGATGCAGGAGATTGATCAGACTATATTTACAAAGCTTGAGTGGGCGAACATCCAGTTTATCATCAAGTCCCCTGACGATTACTATTATACAAGAATCGCATGTACAGACCGTGAGCGCAAGCTTGAGAGAGAAGTCAAGAGACTCCGTGGTCTGGTTCATCAGACCCGTGCAGATCTGGACAGAGTGAAGAAGACACCTACATTCAGGATCGGTGCGGTCATTATGTTCATACCTAGAAAGATCAAGAGTTTATTTAGTCGAAACAAATAGAGGTAAAGCTATGGGTACAAAGGTATCAGTTATTCTTCCTGTTTACAATGTGTCTGATTATCTGCGCCAGTGCATGGACAGCATAGTGGGTCAGACACTTAAGGATATAGAGATCATTTGCGTGGATGATGGCTCCACAGATGATTCTCTGGCGATATTGAAGGAATATGAGGCGAAGGATCAGCGTGTAAAGGTTATACAGCAGGCAAATGCCGGAGCCGGGGCAGCGAGAAACAAAGGCCTTGAGATCGCGACCGGAGAGTATCTTTCATTTCTGGATTCCGATGATTTCTTTGAGCCGGACATGCTGGAAAAGGCATGGAGCAAGGCTCACGAGACCGGAGCTCAGGTAGTTGTGTTCAGATCAGATCAGTACAGAGAGGATCTTCAGGAATTTGTTCAGGTCAGATGGACACTTCACGAGAAGGAGCTTCCACCGTACAGACCAATGTATTTCCGTAATTTCACGGGCAATATATTCAAGGTATTTGTGGGATGGGCTTGGGATAAGCTCTTCAGCAGGGAATATGTTGAGGAGAACCATTTCCGATTCCAGCAGCTCAGAACTTCGAATGATATGCTGTTCGTATTTTCAGCGATAGCATTTGCAACAAATATAGAGATAGTGGACGAGGTGCTTGCACACCAGAGAAGAAACAATCCAAAGTCATTGTCCAACACCAGAGAGAAGTCATGGCAGTGCTTCCACGAGGCTCTTGTGGCACTCAAGGCGGCACTTGAAGCCCACGGCAATTTCTGGGAGTATGAGCAGGATTACATCAACTATGCACTGCATTTCAGTCTGTGGCATCTGGAGACCATCACAGGACCAAAGAAGGAGGTTCTGTTCAACAAGCTTAAGGAAGAGTGGTTCGAGGAGTTTGGTATCAAGAGTCTTTCAGAGGAGTGCTTCTACAACAAGACCGAGTATGGCAAGTACAAGGTTATCATGGATAAGACCTTTGAGGAGTACGAGAAGGCAACAGCATAGAAAAGAAAAAACAGTTTCACCAGTCGATTGGTGAAACTGTTTTTTTGTGGACAAATGTGTGTATCAGAACAGGTTCATAGCACCTATGATGCCCTGATTTCCCTCGAGCCCTGCGGGAACAATGTATGTGTCGGTGTCCTTGACCTGTGGCATGTCGATGTAACCCGACAGCAGTTCAGTGTAGTAATTGCGGATCATAGGGAACAGGAATTTGTTGTCCATGACTCCGCCGCCAAGGACGATCCTCTCAACTGAGTAGCACATGGTGTAGTTGACCAGTGCCTCAGCTATATAAAATGCTTCAAGATCCCATACCGGTGAGTCGGCTGGGATGTCTTTGCCTTTCATTCCGGTTCTGCGCTCAAGCATAGGGCCGGATGCAAGACCCTCTACACAGCTCTGGTGGAATCGGCAGGTACATGGTATATCATCGCCGGTTCGTCTAGGGATGAGGATGTGGCCTGTCTCCGGGTGTTCCATGCCGTGAATGAGTCTGCCATCGGATATTATACCGCCGCCGATGCCGGTTCCAACAGTGAGGTACATTCCCGAGTTGAGTCCTTTCAGTGCTCCGTACAGGTATTCACCCCAGGCTGCTGCGTTTACGTCTGTGTCCACCACAACCAGGCAGCTAAGCGCATCCGTAAATGCTTTGTAAAGGCTGAATCCCTCCCAAGCTTTCTTGGGACTCCTCATGATGGAGCCGTAGGTAGGGGAATTAGGATTGACGTCGGCCGGGCCAAATGTACCGATTCCGAGAGCGGATATGTCATATTTCTTAAAGTAATCTATCATGGCAGGCACGGACTGGTCAGGTGTGCCCGTCGGTATGGATATTCTGTCTATTATATTCTTGTCTGCATCGCCTATGGCACAAACCATCTTGGTGCCACCGGCTTCAAGTGCGCCGTAGTACATATTTCCTCCTTGGTGCCATGTTTATATGGCAGAAATTTTTCAAAATTATATACATTATATATGCCGTGTCACTTATCTTCAAGCCCGGATTTGCGTCGGTACTTGTGGAATATAAAAGAGACTTGGTGTACGCTTTTTTGGACACTTGACAAGATAAGATAGAGCCATATTAAGGTATATTTGGTAGTAAAAGAGTTCAGGAGGTGGCACTATGATAAAAGGATATTTTGTTTCGGAAGGGTATATGGGATATGTGGACGGAGAGTACCAGCTTTTCGCTGATGAAAGAGATTATGTTGAGTATATAGAAGATTAGCCATTTAGCTTCTTGACCTTAGCATAACTTATGTTATGATGAGGCATATGGGTTAATACACAGGGATTACAATACGGATGGTGCTGCTATGAAAATCTGCAAGGTGATTCATGAGTTTGTATATCATGGATAATCTAAATATATACAAGGAGCAAACATAGTGGAAAAGGTATTGAACAAAAAAGAATATGTTATGGATATGACAGAGGGAAGCAGTATGAAACTGATCATGAAGTTCTCAGTTCCGCTACTTATAGGCAATCTATTTCAGCAGGTATACAGCCTGGTTGATTCGATAGTGGTTGGTCGTCATCTAGGGGCAAATGCGCTTGGCGGTGTGGGATCAGTTGGAATGATCAGTTTCCTGTTTTTTTCTTTGTGCAATGGAATGGCATCTGGAATAGGTGTTGTCATATCAAGATATTTTGGAGCGAAGAAAGAAGAGCAGGTAAAAAAAGCCATAGCAAATGCATTGTTTGTCATATTGGCGGTTGGTGCACTCATGAGTATACTGGGATATTGCTTTGCGGGGCCTATTATAAGGCTCATGAAGACCCCTGCAGAGACATTTGACTACGCATATACATACATGAGTATCACCTGTGGATTTACGATAGCGGTGGCTATTTATAACGGAATTTCTGCTGTGCTAAGGGCACTTGGGGATTCAAAGACCCCACTTATATTTCTCATGATTGCTTCTGCCATAAATGTTGTGCTTGATATAGTGTTTGTCATATACATGGATATGGGCGTTGCCGGTGCCGCATATGCAACGGTTCTCAGTCAGATCCTGTCTAGCGTTGGCTCTATATGTTATGCGGTGAAAACCAATCCCTATTTCAGACTGAAGAGAGGCCATTTCAAGTTTGACAGAGATATAATGAAGGAAGATTTCAGTATCGGTATACCAATGGCGGTTCAGACTTCCATGATATCAATATCCTGCTCAATACTGCAGACCCTTATAAATGGATATGGTCCGGAGGTCATGGCTGCATATACTGCAACAGGAAAGGTTGAGGGAATCATATTCCAGCCGTTTAGTTCTCTGGGACTTGCATTGTCTACATTTGCAGGACAGAACTGTGGCGCACGCAAGTACGAAAGGGTGCGCAGAGCGGTATGGCAGACAGAGCTCATCACGCTGGCTCTTGGCGCAGCAATGTTCTGTCTGGTAGCAGTTTTCAGGGAAAATGTTGTGGGATTTTTCGTGACGGAGGAGAATGTCATAAGGCTTGGCGCGAAGGGACTTGTGATATCCGGAAGTATGTATATTGCACTTGGAACGATATATACCATGAGAGGCGCATTAAATGGAATGGGGGATGTGGTGTTCTCCATGCTGAATGGTGCTCTTGAGGTGGGAGGAAGGATAGTATTTGCGCTGATACTGATGTATGTGTTAAAGATGGGATTCTGGGGAGTGTGGTATACGAATATATTTACATGGATTGTGATAGCACTCACCGCATCTGTGAGATTTGCTGTGTATATAAGAAAGTGTCAGAGAGAAGATGACGGTACGGAAAATGCATAGATAATAATTAATATAGCAAGGACGCCTTTTTGGGGGCGTCCTTCTTCGATTCAATCACATTGATATTCCAAGGGATATAGGTGTTATGAATTAGCATACTTTATATTTTGACAAAAATTCAGCGCTATATTATCTTTAATACAGAATAAACAGGAGATGACCATATATGTCAGGGGAAAAATCAGTGGATGTTGAAAAAATAAATAATAATGAAAAAGGCTTTGAACCGGCGCATATCAGAAGTGTGATCTCGCTGGCTCTGTTCAGCTTTGTATTTCTGGGTATGGAATTCTTCTTCGACAGCGGGGCTGCGGAGTTTGTGGATGCCAGAAGTGTTCTGTTGTATCAGAGCGTGATACTGCTGGCCAGTGCGGTGGGACTATTCATATATGCACTGATTGAGAGATATGTCGGCAGCAAAATCAAACAGATAATAATTATTACTTTGAATATAGTGGAGGTTGCCGCGCTCGCAGCGATAATACTGTGTTCCGGCAAATTGATACTGTTATATGGAATTATATTCTTTATTGTGTGTGGTGTTATGGGAGGACGCGTGTATCACGATGTGAGCCGCGATTATACGGATAGAAAGCATCTTACGGTAATTGTGGGAATTTCATATGCACTTGGACTGCTTCTGCAGTATATCAATTATAATCTTATAGACAGTGTGATCCTGCGTATGGTTATGTTCTCGCTGGCCATAGTGGCACTTGCAGTGATACTTTTTCTGGCCAGAGATGAATACGCAGAAGCGGAAGTGGACACATACATGGTAGATGAGCGGAACAAAACGGATTGCAAAGAAAAATGTGACGAAACAACTCCTGATAGCGGATCGGTGGCTGTGGCGCTTGTGATGGTTGTTCTTCTTATGACGTTTATATTTTCCGCACTGGATAATGTTGTGACCGTTGTCCACGCTGAGGGCGGGGCAGATGTGGGGCAATGGCCAAGGTTGTTTCTCGCATTAAGCGGAGTTGTAGCAGGCTTCTTGTTTGATATAAAAGATCAGCGCTTTATGAATCAGATGATGTACTGCGTTACAGTGTTGTCCGTTATAGCCATGCTTATCATAGAGTTTGGAGGGGCATTTATCATAGGTCTGATTGTATTCTATCTTGCAGCCGGATTCTTCGTAGTGTATTTCACGACAGGATTCATAAATGTATCCTATGGAATGCGTTGGTCAGCGCTTTGGCCTGGTGCCGGAAGGGCAGTCAACAACATTGGTGCGGGTATTGTGGGAATAATATCATATATGCTGATAGATTCACCCGGAATCATGGTTATGAGTGTAGTGGTCATATTGTTGCTCGTACTTATAAGCATTGCGGTATTTGTGCTTGAAAATCTACAGAAGGAACAATATAGACGATATGATGAAGAAAAAGTGACGAAATCGGCGGAGAATTCTAACGCAAGAGTTGAGGTTGATTTTGAATGCTTTGCAGATGCTCATCACCTCACTGGACGTGAGCGGGAGGTGTTGCAGAAGCTGCTTGTATCTGATGGCAGTGTACAGGATATAGCGGATGAGCTGTACATATCAAGGGCATCCCTATATAGGCATATATCTTCCATGAATGAGAAGACTGGAACGAAGACCAGAGTAGGCCTTATTCAGTATTATTATGGATGGCATGAGGAATGATGATTGCGTGAGAGTTGATTGCTATGGAAGTATAAGTGTGCCAGATTGAAAACATACATATGGATTAGATAAAAGTGATGAATGAATGCAAAATTGAATATATAGCACATATTGAGACATATGTAACGTTACGAAAACGACAGCAGATGACTATAATCTATGACATAAAACAACAGGTGAGAGAAGCCTTTTGCCTGTAGACGGAAAATATCATAGAAGGGGGAATGACTATGAAGCATTTCAGAAGATTGACATTTCTGCTGTCGTTTATTTTTATTCTGACGGTAGGCGGTGTCACGGCGATGGCTGCGAACAATGGACCATGTGAGGATGAGGAGTGGAGCTTTGCATATGTTGAGTTCTACAATCCGGATAATAACGAAGCGATATATGTGTACAGCTTCAGGACTCCGCAGGCAGGAACAACTACCAGTGCCAAAGGTGCGGTGTATGACAAGAGTACGAACACTTTGACACTCACCAATTGTAATTTGCCGGATTACAGGGTCGTTACCAATATGATGGGCGATGATTTTAAGATCAAGCTCGTGGGAACGAGTCATGTAAGTGCATTGTATGCATGGGGAGATGGATATGGCGGTTCTGTGGAAATCGTTGGTGACGGTAAATTGTATGTCAACGAGAAGCAGAAGTCAACTGACGCAATAGTTTTACAGCCGGAGGGAACAAGATCATACTTCAAGATAAGCGGAAATGCTGAGGTACACGCATTTGCGGGAAAGACGGACGGCAACCTTGTTCTGGCCATGAACACAACGGTTGCAGATTGTTTTGCTGTAAATGGTTTGACCGGTCTTCAGAAGACACAGGCAACCAGAATGAACTATGAGCAGATACAGAGCATAGAGATTGATCTGAGCGGTGAAGGTGACATTTGTCAGGTGTACAAAAAAGCTGATGATAAGAAATTGTATACTGTGACGGAGGGGGTGCGTACCGAGTATAATCCAGATGGAACGATAAAGGCAGAGAATGTGCGTATATATACAGAGTATGAGCTCATGCCTATACCAGGAAACGATGGAAAGTATTATATGCATGAGCTGAAGACTACAGAGGGTACATTCAACGCTGAGGGGTGTGGATACACCGATACACAAGAATCTGTTGCCGGATATTCTTTAAGATCCTCTTCACCTGCATATGTGTACATTGAGGAGAAGACGGGCGATAAGTGTGTATTTTTATATAATTCAATAGATAATAACTACAAAGATTATGCATATTTCAAATATGACATAGCAGGTGTACTTGGCGATGTGACAGACAAGTATGGAAATGTGTCATCATATTATATGGTGGAGAAGTCAGAAGACAATGTTTCATTTACAAGAGACCAGTATTACAGCAATGAGTATATGTTGTCACAGGGTTACAAGGTATCCGGTGAGCTTGAATATATACAGAACACTTACGTGGTGTATAGTAATGCCGCGTCTGGCGTCCTCACAGCAAAGACGACCGTATGTAAGCACGCCACAAAGGTGAACACTGTGACAACAAAAGCAACAATGTCGAAGGCTGGCGTCATCACCACAACGTGTAAGTCATGCGGCAAAAAGCTTTCGACATCCAGAATATCCAAGGTGTCTACAATTAAGCTTAATGCGGCTTCGTATGTATATAATGGAAAGGTCAGAACACCGGCGGTTACAGTAAAAGATGCCGCTGGGAATATTCTGACAAAGAATAAGGATTACAAGGCCACCTACAGTGCGGGGAGAAAAAATGTAGGAAAATATTCGGTCAAGGTCACATTGTGCGGAAATAAATATAAGGATTCGAAGACAATGTATTTCACCATCAATCCGAAGGGAACCACCATTGCTGCGACTGCGTCCGGCAAGGGCAGCATGGCAGTCAGATGGAACAAGCAGATGACACAGACAACGGGTTACCAGTTACAGTATTGTGCAAATAAGAATTTCAGAAGAGGCACAAAGGTAAAGACTGTAAGCAAGAACAAGACGATCAGAACAAGTGTCAGGAAGCTTGCGAGTGGAAAGACATATTATGTACGTGTGAGAACCTACAAGACAGTAAAGATAAATGGAAAGTCAGTGACATTTTACTCTGCGTGGAGCAAGGCGAAATCAGTTAAAGTAAAATAGCTTAATAACATCCTTTTGAACAACGGGGCGTATACAGAACATAACAACAGTTTTGTATACGCCCCACTTTTTGTGTGCAAAAATTGCAGATGGTATTATAATATACAAAGGCGATGTGAAGCTTCAGCCATGTACAAAGATGGATGACTGGTGCTTCAGTATACAGACAGGAGTTATTATGAAGAAAATACTTGTGGCGGTTGACTCGTTCAAGGGAAGCATGACTAGTCTTGGAGCGGGGAATGCCATAGAAAAAGGAATAAAGTCCATATTGCCGGATGCAGAGATAAGGGTTCGTCCGGTGGCGGATGGCGGTGAGGGCACGACGGAGGCCATTATATATGGAAAGAATAACGTCAGCAGGGGGAGCTGTGTTGTGACAGGGCCGCTGGGGAAAAAGATCACTGCGGAGTATACGATATACGATGCTGCGGATGGAAGAACTGCTGTTATGGAGATGGCCGTTGCTGCGGGACTTCCTCTTGTCCCTGAGGATCAGAGAGATCCGATGCACACTACTACCTATGGTGTTGGCGAGATGATAAGGGACGCTATCTTAAAGGGATGTGAGCGTTTCATTGTCGGAATCGGAGGAAGTGCGACAAATGACGGCGGCATCGGAATGCTTCAGGCGCTTGGATTTTCCTGCCTTGACGCGGATGGTCATGAGGTGCCATATGGGGCAGAGGGGCTTGGAGTTCTTGAAAGGATTGTTATTCCGGGGAAGATGCTTGTCCGTAAGAATTCATCAGAGCTGGCTGTAGCAGATCCTGTCGATACGCCAATTGTAGGCACTGCTGCGATATCTGGTGCAGGTGCTGTTGATGAGTCATGTGTAGATGATGATGATGACTTTGCATCCAGATTATTGCACTGCACATTCAGTATTGCCTGTGATGTGACAAATCCCCTTGTGGGTGAGCTTGGTTGCAGCCGGGTATTTGCACCACAGAAGGGGGCAGATGCGGAGACTGTTGAGCTCATGGAAGAATACATGAAGCATTATGCTGATATTGTAGAAGAATCGGTAGAAGGTTTGAGCAAATCGGCACAGCTTATTGACTGTGGATATGAAAAAACTGACGTAGATACAGAGACTGTAGGTGAAAATGAAACAGGAAAATTCGACAGGTATACACCAGGCGCCGGCGCTGCGGGCGGACTTGGATATGCGTTTCTCATGTTCCTAGGTGGAAAACTTATGCCGGGAATAGATATAGTTCTGTCAGAGATAGGGCTTGAGGCGGATGTAGAGTGGGCAGATACTGTCATAACCGGTGAGGGCAGGATAGATGCCCAGACCATGATGGGAAAGACACCGGCGGGAGTTGCAAGGCTTGCAAAGGAACATGGTAAATATGTGATCGCTATAGGAGGATGTCTTGGGGATGGTGCGGAGAACTGCGTCAAAGAAGGATTGTTCAATGAGTGTTACGCAGTGAACAATGTGCTTGGTATAGATGATAGTGATTCGGAGCAGGTGAGAACGGCGATGAAGCCTGAAAATGCTGCGGCGAATCTGACGACGTGTGCCGCAAAGATCACAGAACTTAAGGAACAGATGTCGGCACGTGTGTGCAGACCTGCACGGCTTAGATAGATATGGTATTTTTACGAGGAGGATAAAAAGATGACAAGAGAAGAAGCGTGGGAATTACTCACAGAGTACAACAAGGATGAGTTCCATCTGGAGCATGCACAGATCGTAGAGGGAACCATGAGGTATTTTGCAAGGGAGCTTGGTTATGGCGATGAGGAAGAGTTCTGGGGAATAGTCGGACTGCTTCACGATCTGGACTTTGAACAGTATCCTGAGCAGCACTGCATCAAGTCCCAGGAGATCATGAGAGAGCACGGTGTCGATGAGAGAATCATACATGCGACGGCAAGCCATGGCTATGGTATCACGGTTGACATAAAACCAGAACATGAGATGGAGAAGGTTCTCTATGCTGTGGACGAGCTTACAGGACTTATCGGAGCGGTTACACTCATGAGACCATCAAAGAGTGTTCAAGATCTGGAACTCAAGTCAGTTAAGAAGAAATACAAGAGCAAGGGATTTGCTGCGGGATGCTCCAGGGAGGTCATCGAAAGAGGTGCAGATATGCTTGGTTGGTCACTTGATGAATTGATCACCAAGACTATAGAGGCACTCAGGACATTCAGACCATGATCGGGGGTATAAAGAAAATCGGAGAATTTGTCCGCAAAGAGACAGTGCTCACCGTGGCACTTCTGCTGGCGGTGATATCGGCATTTATCGTGCCTCCGGACAGTGTGTATGTGGACTACATAGATTTTAGGACACTTGCGATACTTTTCTGTCTTATGACAGTGGTCGCGGGATTTTCACAGCAGGGGATGTTTGGCATCATAGCGAAAAGTATGATAAATCGTATGGGGTCGCTCCGGGCGGTGACAATTGTCCTGATATTCATGTGCTTCTTTTTCAGCATGTTTATCACAAATGATGTGTCGCTCATAACATTTGTACCGATGACACTTACGGTCCTTGGTATGGCAGGAGAGGAAGTACTCACCAGATGGATGGTGCCGGTGATAACCCTCCAGACCATAGCTGCGAACCTTGGCAGTATGCTGACACCCATAGGCAATCCGCAGAACCTGTATCTGTACGGACTTGCAGGGATCAGCGCAGGCAGGTTTGTATTGCTCATGCTGCCATATACAGTGGCATCGGCAGCGCTTCTTGTGATATGGATCATAGTATGTATGAAAGGAAAAAACAGGCAGCTTGAGATCAGACTTTCAGGCAGTGATATACAGGTGAACAGGAAGCTGGTGGGTATATATAGCATACTATTTGTGCTGTCGCTGCTCACCGTGGCGCGGATCGTCCCATACTGGGTGACATTTGCGGTAGTGCTTGTGGTAGTCCTTATATGCCAGAAAAGATTGCTGCTGAAGGTAGACTATTCGCTGATATTCACATTTGTGGGATTCTTCGTGTTTATCGGAAACATGGGAAGAATAGAAGGATTTAGGACATTTGTGGAGAGTGTTCTTGGCGGGCATGAGATGATCACATCAGTACTTGCAAGTCAGGTCATAAGTAATGTGCCAGCGGCGGTGTTATTGTCGGGATTTACAGATAAATACACAGATCTGATAGTCGGTACCAATCTCGGAGGACTTGGAACTTTGATTGCATCCATGGCAAGTCTGATCTCATTCAAATACGTGGCGAGACAGGACAAGGGCGCCAGAGGAAGATATCTGGCATACTTCACATTTGCAAATGTGCTGTTCCTGGCGGTACTAATATGCATTTGGAATATAATAAAATAAACGTGCCTTACGATGAACAATATTCACTGCTGTCGTACATTGTGTAAGACTATTTTAGCCAAAAAAATATTGCCCTTAGATGGCAGTAGTCATAAAATAGAAAGGTAAGTTTCTTCAAATTAAGGAGGCAGATAATATGAGTAAGAATCTTGGTGCAAAACCTATGCTGGTGCCACAACCGGTCATGATGATCGGAACATACGATGCCGATGGCAATGCAAATGTCATGAATGCGGCATGGGGCGGAATAGTCGGAGCAAATGAGATCATATTTGACCTTGGAAGTCATAAGACTACCGAGAATATAAAGCTGAACAAAGCGTTCACAGTTGCCATTGCTGATGCAGAGCATGTGGCAGCCTGTGACTATGTGGGAATCGTGTCGGCAAATGACGAGCCAGACAAGATGAAGAAGGCTGGTTTTACAACCAGAAAGAGCGAGTTTGTAAATGCTCCAGTCATCAACGAGCTTTCACTGACAATGGAGTGCAAGCTCAAGGAGATCATAGACGGGGACAAGTTCCTCGGCGAGATTGTAAATGTTGTTGCAGACGACCGTATCCTGGGCGATGACGGCGAGATCACATATGAAGAGTTCCATCCGATCGTGTTTGACACCATCGGACATGGATATTTTGCACTCGGCGACAGGGTTGGCGATGCTTTCTCAGAGGGTAATAAGTTGAAGTAGACAAGTTTGTAACTTGGGAAAATCATCAAATTGTACATTGTAACATGAAAAAATTAGCCGTTTTTGGAAGAAAAACCTTAATTTTTCAAGCAAATGTTCAATATACATATGGAAAAAGGCGAAATAATGTGATATAACAGACACATACAAAAAAGCACAAGCTAAAGTAGTATGTGTTAAGTTTTCTATGAAAACTTGACATGTAGCACCAGCCATTTGCCGAAGGCAAATTTTGCATGGCTGGTGTTCAAGAAGAAAGGAAGATGTAGATATGGATAAGAAGAATATCGATTGGGCAAACCTTGGATTTGGCTATGTTCAGACGGATAAGAGATTTGTAGCAAATTATAAGGATGGAGCATGGGATGAGGGTACACTCACAGAGGATCCTAACGTAGTATTAAACGAGTGCGCAGGTGTTCTTCAGTACGCTCAGACAGTTTTCGAGGGAATGAAGGCTTATAGAACAGAGGATGGACGTGTTGTATGTTTCCGTCCTGACCTCAACGCAAGCAGAATGGCAGACTCAGCAAGAAGACTTGAGATGCCACCTTTCCCAGAGGATAGATTTGTACAGGCAATAGTAGATACAGTAAAGGCAAACATTGATTATGTACCACCTTATGGTTCAGGTGCTACATTATATATCAGACCATATATGTTCGGCTCAAACCCTGTTATAGGTGTTAAGCCGGCAGATGAATATCAGTTCAGAATCCTTTGTACACCAGTTGGTCCTTACTTCAAGGGCGGTGCAAAGCCTATCACAATCAAGGTTTCAGATTTCGATAGAGCAGCACCTCACGGAACAGGACACATCAAGGCTGGTCTTAACTATGCAATGAGCCTTCATGCAATAGTTACAGCACACAAAGAGGGATTCGATGAGAACATGTACCTCGATGCAGCTACAAGAACAAAGGTTGAGGAGACAGGTGGAGCAAACTTCATCTTCGTTACAAAGGACGGCAAGGTAGTTACACCTAAGTCAAACAGTATCCTCCCATCGATCACAAGACGTTCACTGATGGTAGTTGCAAAGGATATCCTTGGACTTGAGGCTGAGGAGAGAGAAGTATACTTCGATGAGGTTAAGGATTTTGCAGAGTGCGGTCTGTGCGGTACAGCGGCAGTTATCTCACCTGTAGGCAAGATCAACGACCACGGCAAGGAGATCTGCTTCCCAAGCGGTATGGAGAAGATGGGACCAGTTATCCAGAAGCTGTATGATACTCTTACAGGAATCCAGATGGGCAGAATCGAAGGTCCAGAGGGATGGCTTAAGGTAATCGAGTAATGATCGAGTAATGATCGAGTAATTCGGTGTAAGATAATAAATATTGAGAACATTATAACCCCACTGATGTCTGATGGTAAGTCGGATGTCGGTGGGGTTTTTGTGTATCCAGGTTAGTTCGGTGTAAGAAAGATTAGCCCCATATACTAACAATTAGAATTGACTTGCACCGACCCTGAAGAGTTATAATTGTGTAGACAATAGAGGAAACGAAAGACAAATTGCATATCGGATAGTGCATTGAAACATAATAGAATTCATAAAACAATTATTTTGAAGGGGTGGTTACTATGATGTCATTATCAGATGCAGTAAACGGTTTCTCAGGAGAGGTAGCCTGGAACTGTGCGGACAGATCACTGTTCGGCGCATGCCAGCTTGAGACCGGAGATCAGGTGCAGGTTGTATCGTCTTACTTTGGTAATGTGATAATCAAGGTAAAGGGAAAAAGACTAGCGATAACAAGGGACGCGGCGGAGCGGATAAAGCTGGCTTAGATTGAAAGTCAGAAGAAACGGTAGTTGCTGGAGAACAGCGGCTGCCGTTTTTTTGTCATAAAAATTATTAAATCTTTATAGATATTTAATTGACTGAGAATATATGCAATGATAAACTTTCAAAGATATTCAAATAAAGTAAGAATACGCTTGGAAATGTAAAGGGGAAAACAACGTCAGCTAAAGCATGGCATTTTCTCCGTCAGAAGAAAGCGTAGATATCAGATGAATGTATCCCTGCATAATGTATATTAACGTGTACAACATAACATCACCTGTACAGGACATTTGAGGCCACCGGTCCTTAGGTGGCATGTAAGTGGCACCTTAGTACCGCTGTAGGCCGAAATGAGCGGGAGCGATCCGGTACAGGTGATGTTATGTTGTGCACATAGAAAGACTAGAGGGGGATACATTCATCTGATTAATAATTGTTCAAGGAGGAAATGACATGCAGATATTCAGAAATCTGAAGCCGTATTGGAAGTCGGTCATTATCATAGCCCTGCTTCTCGTTCTGCAGGCATACTGTGATCTGTCACTTCCGGACTACACCTCAAAGCTCATAGATACCGGTATACAGAACTACGGTATAGAGAACTGCAGTCCGCAACAGATCCCGGAGAAAGCCTACAAAGTGATAGGCGGATTTATGGATGACGATGAGAAAGCCGTATGGGAGAAATATTATAAAGATGGTTCGGATGGTTATTATTACCTGACAGAAGACGGCGAGGAACACATAGACGAAGTGGATAGTGCCTGTATGAAGGGGCTTATGATGTATTACTATCCATATCAGATGGTGAACTCTGACGAGGACAACGAGATCAAGACAGGGCTAGACAAGATGGGAATCACCCTTGACGAGATGCCGGAGGAGATGTGGGCGCAGATCGGTGAACAGATGAAGCCTACGGTTGATGGCATGCTCGACAGCATGGGTGAGGATTATATGGAATCCACAGCCATAGCATGTACAAGAATATGCTACGACAGCTTTGGCTACGATTATAAGGCAGGACAGATGTCATATCTGAAGTGGGCAGCGGTGAAGATGCTTGGAATGTCACTTCTCATGGCAGCAGCTGCGGTTCTCATAGGACTTGTGGCGTCAAGGGTTGCGGCAAGCGTTGCCTGCGGACTCAGAGAGAAGGTGTTCAACAAGGTTATCGCATTTTCTGATGCTGAGATTAACAAGTTCTCAACTGCATCTCTTATAACGAGATCTACAAATGATGTCCAGCAGATACAGATGGTTACAGTTATGATGCTCAGAATGGTTCTATATGCACCGATACTTTCTATTGGAGGAATCGTCAAGGTTGTTGAGAACGGAGCCGGAATGGGCTGGGTAATATTCATCGGCATAGCAGCAGTTGTGATCCTCATGGGAACGCTTATGGTCATTGCCATGCCAAAGTTTAAAGTTATGCAGACACTGGTGGACAGAGTAAACCTTGTGTCAAGAGAGATACTTACAGGTATCCCGGTTATCAGGGCATTTGGCAGAGAGGAACGCGAGGAAGAGAGATTCGATGAGGCAAATAAAGATCTGACGAAGAACACATTGTTCGTCAACAGAGTCATGACATTTGCAATGCCTATACTCATGTTCATCATGTATGCCATAAGCATACTCATAGAGTGGGTGGCAGCCCACAAGATTGATGCGGGTGTCCTTCAGGTAGGATCAATGACTGCATTTATTACATACACAATGCTTATCATTATGTCATTCCTTATGCTCAGCATGATGTCAGTCATGCTCCCTCGTGCCAGCGTGGCAGCAGACAGAATACAGGAGATCATAGATACGGATGTGACGGTTCAGGATGCAGCCGGGGCAAATAAGCTTGAAGCACCAAGGGGCGTTGTAAAGTATGATAATGTTGCATTTGCTTATCCGGGCGCAGATGAGAACGTGCTGGAGAATATCTCATTTGAGGCGAAGCCAGGACAGACCACGGCGATCATAGGAAGTACCGGTTGTGGTAAGAGTACACTGGTTCAGCTCCTACCGAGATTCTACGATGTTACGGAGGGCTCGATAACAATAGACGGACAGGATATAAGAGACCTCACCATGGAGAGTGTGAGACAGAATATCGGTTTTGTCCCACAGAAGGGAATCCTGTTCTCAGGAACGATTGCGTCCAATATAAGATTCGGTGCGCCGGATGCATCTGATGAAGATGTCAAGCTTGCGGCTGAGATTGCCCAGGCATCCGACTTCATAGAGGAGAAGGAACATGGTTACGACAGTGCGGTTGCCCAGGGCGGCGGAAATGTGTCAGGTGGTCAGAAGCAGCGTCTTGCAATAGCCAGAGCCATAGCGAGAAAGCCTAAGATCCTGATATTTGACGACAGCTTTTCGGCGCTTGATTTCAAGACGGATGTGGCAGTCAGAAAGGCACTTGGCGAGCATGTAAATGACAGCACGGTATTTATCGTTGCACAGCGTGTAAGCACCATACTCTCAGCAGATCAGATACTTGTGCTTGACGAGGGTACGATAGTCGGCAAGGGAACACACAAGGAACTTATGCAGACCTGTGAGGAGTACAGGCAGATAGCCGAGTCGCAGCTTTCCCCATCGGAGATAGCAGCCAGTCTTGGAACTGACTCAGAAAGGCAGGTGTAGGACATGGCAGAACAGAATCAGACAAATAATCAGAGAAGTTTCAGAGGCCCTAGAAGAGGCCACGGTCCTATGATGGGCGGCGAGAAAGCCAAGGACTTCAAGGGAACGATAGGAAAGTTATTTAGATACATAGGCAAGTACAAGGCAGCGGTTGTTGTCGTTGCTATATTTGCAATTGGAAGTACGGTATTCAACGTAGTATGTCCGAAGGTACTCGGCAAGGCGACAACAGCCCTGTCCGAGGGGATCATGAACAAGATAACAGGCAACGGCGGAATTGATTTCACGTATATCGGTAAGATATTGCTGTTCTGTCTCGGTTTGTATGTGCTAAGTGTGACATTTAGCTTTGTTCAGGGCTTCATCATGACCGGTATCACCCAGAAGGTGTGTTACAGGATGAGACGTGAGGTGTCCGAGAAGATCAACAGGATGCCGATGAGCTACTTTGAGAGCAGAACCTATGGTGAGGTACTTTCAAGGATCACAAATGATATAGACACCATGGGAAATGGTCTGAACCAGAGTATCACACAGCTCATCACATCGGTTAGTACGGTCATCGGTGTAATCGTGATGATGCTCACGATCAGCCCGCTTATGACACTTATATCAGTGCTGATACTTCCGATAAGTATCATGCTCATGATGTTTGTCATCAAGAAATCCCAGAGATTCTTCAAGCAGCAGCAGGAATACGTGGGACACATAAACGGTCAGGTTGAAGAGGTGTATGGCGGACACAATGTCATAAAAGCGTTCAATAAGGAGAACGACGTTAGAAGAGAGTTCCATGAGACAAATGAGACTCTGTACAAGTCAGCATGGAAGTCACAGTTCTTCTCAGGACTGATGCAGCCTATTATGATGTTTGTCGGCAATCTGGGCTATGTGGCAGTTGCCATATCAGGTGCGGCTCTTGCGATCAGAGGAACTATCCAGATAGGTGATATCCAGGCATTTATACAGTACGTGAAGAACCTCACACAGCCTGTTCAGCAGGTTGCCCAGGTCACAAATATGATGCAGCAGATGGCGGCAGCCGCTGAGCGAGTATTTGAACTTCTTGAAGAGAAAGAAGAGGAGCAGATAGTAGAGAATCCCGTATCCACAGAGGGAATCAAGGGTGAAGTTACATTTGAACATGTAAAGTTTGGCTACAATTCGGATCAGATCATTATCAAGGATTTCTCAGCCCATGTAAAACCGGGACAGCAGGTAGCTATAGTCGGACCTACCGGAGCGGGCAAGACTACCATGGTCAAGCTGCTCATGAGATTCTACGATGTGAATGGCGGTGCTATACTTCTGGACGGACACAATATTAAGGACTTCAACAGACGTGAGCTCAGGGATGTATTTGGCATGGTGCTTCAGGACACATGGCTGTTCAAGGGCACTATCATGGAGAATATAAGATACGGAAGACTGGATGCCACGGATGAGGAAGTAATTGCAGCGGCAAAGGCAGCTCATGCACATAGATTTATCTCGGCACTTCCGGGTGGATACAACATGGAGCTCAACGAGGAGATAACAAATATCTCCCAGGGACAGAAACAGCTCTTAACTATCGCAAGGGCAATTCTTGCTGACAATCCGGTCCTGATCCTCGATGAGGCTACATCGTCAGTCGATACGAGAACAGAACACAGGATTCAGAGAGCCATGGACAATCTGATGAAGGGTAGGACAAGCTTTGTCATAGCCCACAGACTGTCAACCATCAAGAATGCAGACATCATCCTTGTTATGAAGGACGGTGACATCATAGAGCAGGGTAACCATGATGAGCTCATGGCTCAGAATGGATTCTATGCGGATCTGTATAACTCGCAGTGGAGTTAAAGGATTTATAGATACCCATAGCTTAAAGCTATGGCAAGCCTCAAAATAATAGTATTTTCCATAGAATCCCTCCCCTGTTAGAATATCCTCAAGTTAAGAAAACGAGAAAACACTACGGAGGATAAAGACATATGAGCAAATTACAGACACCTTTCAGATACGATTTTGTAGGAAGCTTTCTGAGACCACAGGCACTCAAGGATGCGAAGGCAGCATACAGGGACGGAAAGATCACCAAGGAGGAGTTCGACAAAGTTGTTAATGAGGAGATTACCAAGGTCGTTGAAAAGCAGAAGGAACTTGGATTCCATGCGATCACAGATGGCGAGTTCAGAAGAACATTCTGGCATCTTGACTTTATGTGGGGATTTGATGGAGTTGCCCATGAGAACACTGGAAATGGTGTGAAATTCGATGCAGAGCTTGCGGTTCTTGATGATACGTATCTTGTAGGTAAGATAAAGGCAAAGGCTCATCCATTTGTTGAATATTTCAAGTTCTTAAAGCAGTTCGAGGATGAGAATACTGTTGCAAAGTATACGATACCGGCTCCTGCACAGACATTTCAGCAGATGATAGTACCTGACAATATTGCAAACACAAGGAAGTTCTATCCTACAAATGAGGAGCTTATCCAGGACATTGGAAAGGCTTATCAGGATGTTATTAAGCAGTTTTACGATGCAGGCTGTCGAAATCTTCAGCTTGACGATTGTACATGGGGCGCCATAGTGGGGGATGCAGCAAAGCAGAGATATAGGTCGCTTGGAATATCACTTGAGGATGTCAAGAAGGAGCTGCTTGCAGTGAACAACCTTGCTTTGGAAGGAAAGCCGGAGGATATGGTCATCACTTCACATATCTGCAGAGGAAATTACCACTCAACATTCTTCACAAGCGGTCCTTATGACACAGTTGCAGATTATGTATTTGCAAATGAAAATGTAGATGCGCTGTTCCTTGAGTATGACGATGAGAGATCAGGCGGATTTGCACCTCTTGCAAAGGTTTCAGAGAACAAGAAGGTCGTGCTCGGACTCATCACAACAAAATCTCCGGTTCTTGAGGATAAGGAGAAGGTCATTGCAAGGATCCATGAGGCTGCAAAGTATGTACCACTTGACAGATTATGCCTGAGCCCTCAGTGTGGATTTGCATCTTGTGAGATCGGAAACAAGCTGACAGAGGAAGAGCAGTGGGCAAAGCTCAAGCTCGTTAAGGAGATAGCAGAGGAAGTATGGTCATAAAATAGAGTATTATAGAAGTGAAGTGGCGGCGAACAGAAGCAAGAATCTGTTCGCCGCTTTTTTGTGTTATGAAATCTGTTATATACAAGCCTGATCGATATATGATACTATTAAGAAACGCGGAATCCTTGCGGGAGTTATATTCCCAGTGCTTTTGGTCGTGAGGATACTTCTTCTGAGAAAGAAGAATGCTAAAGAAAATGTATGTTAAAAAGCAGAAATATAGATATAGTTAGGAGTTAGATTCATGAAAAAGATTGTAGAGATGTGGAATAGGGTGTCGCTGATCGCGAAGATATTGGTTGGAATAGTGATCGGTGCGGTGCTGGGACTTCTGGTGCCGGGGGCAACGGGAATAGGCCTGATCGGAACCATGTTCGTCAGGGCGCTCAAGGCAATTGCGCCGATACTGGTGTTTGCCCTTGTCATCAGCTCAATTGCAAATGCAGGAAAGGGAAATGGCCAGCAGTTCCGTATGGTGACGATCATGTATATGCTCAGCACGCTATGCGCAGCGGTGGTGGCGGTGAGCGCAAGTTTTATTTTCCCTGTAACCATGACACTGGACCTTGAATCATATCAGGCGGATGTCGTCCCATCGGGAATCATGGAGGTCCTCCAGAATCTTTTGCTCAACATCACCGATAATCCCGTAAATGCGATACTCAACGCAAATTATCTCTGCATACTTGCATGGGCACTTTTGTTTGGACTTGCCATGCGACGGACAAGCAAGTCTATAAAATCTGCACTTGTATCCATATCGGATGCGGTATCAACCGTCGTGAGGTGGATCATCGGGTGTGCACCATTTGGAATCATGGGACTTGTGTTCACGACAGTATCGGAGAGTGGATTGTCGATATTCAAGGAATATGGCAGATTGCTGCTTGTGCTTGTGGGCGCCATGCTTACGGTTGCATTGATCGTAGATCCGCTCCTTGCGACTATCGTCTTAAGGAGAAATGCATATCCACTTGCGTGGAGATGCCTCAGAGAGTCAGGTGTGACGGCGTTCTTCACCAGAAGTTCTGCGGCAAATATCCCAGTGAACATGTCACTTTGCAAAAGACTTGGACTTGACCCGGATGTGTATTCGGTATCCATACCGCTTGGCGCGACCATCAATATGGATGGTGCCGCCATCACTATAACTATAATGGCGCTTTCCGTTGCAAATACCATGGGAGTGTCGGTTGACGTTCCGACAGCACTCATGCTCAGTCTTATGGCAACCCTTGGCGCGTGCGGTGCCTCAGGTGTTGCGGGAGGTTCGCTGTTGCTCATTCCTATGGCGTGCTCGCTGTTTGGAATCCCACAGGATATATCCATGCAGGCTGTTGCTGTCGGAATGATCATCGGAGTGGTCCAGGATTCACTTGAGACGGCAATCAACTCATCGGGAGATGTACTCTTTGCCGCTACAGCGGAGTACAGACAGTGGCAAAAGGATGGCAGAGAGTTTAAGATAGGCGCCATCGTGAATCCAGATGAGTAGGATATTCCCATATAAAAAATAATCGGGCATGTTCAGGAAGAAACATACCCGGTTGTTTTTGTCTTTATATTCCTCGTATCCCTGATTCTACAATTCCATTTGAATCTTTAGAGATTCCCTCAAGAATATGCGGAATTACCAACATATCCGTTCCGCATTTAGGACATGCCGCAATTCCCAGCAGTTCGTTGGTGATTTCCAGACGATATTCAGACTGATATTCTATACCATCTTTCTGCCACATAAAAATGTGTCCGCATTTGAAACACTGCACTTCCCTGAATGTATTTCCCATAATAAATAATAACCTCCGTTGCAGTTTAGTCGTATTTTTAGTTTAACTCATCACTATTGACAATGAAAGAAACAACAGGTTTATCTTCATTAAATGCAATATTAAATATACAATATCCTAAACATGGTTTGCAACAGATGAAGAACTTTTATATAATTGTAGACAGTATGCGGAAGCTGGAAACGAAGATAACATGTGGGAATTGAAAGAAAAACAGAAAAATGAACACTATGAAGAATGAGCCATTGTCTGGCAGATCAATGCCAGAGAATAATAAAACAGAATACAAGGCACATTACCATCTGCCCGGACTTTTTGAATTCTACGAGCTGTACAAGGTATTTCTGCCACTATACCGTGAGCACAGGGAATATTTTTACGACTGGTGTGATATCGGCTCGGTGTATGGAGCACCGGAAGACTGCCTCTGGGGTGGTGGCAGAGTGGGATATGGCGACAGCGATGCCGGAGATGTGCTGGAGTTTATGAGTGAGTATGGAATATCGGCGAGGCTGACTTTCAGCAACTCATTGTTAAGGCCGGAACATCTTGCGGATAAACGGTGTAATGATTTGTGCAGAGCGTTTGAGAAGGGTGATATTCAAAACGGCGTCATAGTCCATTCGGAGTTGTTGCTTGACGATCTGCAGGAGAACTATCCGGGACTATATATGGTTTCATCTACAACAAAGGTCATTACGGACTTTGGCCAGTTTTCGGCAGAGCTTGACCGGGATGAATTCCGATATGTTGTGCCGGATTTCCGGCTGAACAAAGCATTTGACAGGCTGGGGGCGCTTTCGCAAATGCAGAAAGACAAGGTGGAATTCCTGTGCAACGAATGCTGTTGGTTCTCCTGTCAGGACAGGAAAGCCTGCTATGAGGATGTGAGCCGTATGGCTCTCGGTGAGAGATCAATTCACCGCTGTACATCGCCGAACGCAGCAGGTGGCTATCGTTTCTCCAAAGCGATGGAGAATCCCGGATTTATAGGTATAGATGATATAAGGAACATTTACCTGCCGATGGGATTTTCCAATTTCAAGATAGAGGGAAGAAGTCTTGGGAGTGCCATAGTGCTGGAATTTCTGCTATACTATATGACAAAGCCAGAGTATCAGCTGAGGGTAAGAGAAGAGATATATCTTGACAATACGCTGGATCTGTTCTAGGCGTGCGTGGGCATTAGTCAGGGGCTGCGGATAGTACGGGAGGATAATATAGGCAGTCGATATGTACTTGAAACTTGCAGAGCATGTTTTGGCAGCTCATGAAGATAACAGAAAATTGGTGGTTGAAGGGAGAACTGTGTATGGAAAGAATAAAGAATTTATCTAAGACGCAGAAGGTTCTAATGATCATTATAGTGGCAATGGTCATAGCATTTTCCATAATTTATCCGATTATAATGTCCATAAAGGGAATAGAATTCAGGGGTGACTTTCTGCCCCGAAAAGAAGAACAGGGAAATGTGACATATACAGATGGACATACAAGTATCACAGTATATGATGACCAGAGGATAGAATTTAAGTGTTATCACCGATTTACAGGAGATGAATATAGGGACATAACATATGGACCATATAGCTGGATGGAGGATTCTTCTGTCATACCGGCAGGGACAGAGGATGGCATGTTATCATCTGATGATTATATCGGAGTAAAGATCATGGAGGGTGATAAGGTGTTTTTTAGAGGCGCTGTCTCAAAAGATGGATACATGGTATACAATGCGGACGGCACGATGACCAACGATTTTGATGTGGTTTTAGGAGATTATTATGCAAATCCGCCGGATATTTATGAAATAGTGAAGTTTATTACTGGTCCGCAGACTACAAACAGAGGAAATATAGTATTATATATATTTGGAATCATTATATGCATTATTGCAGTCGTAAGTATGCTGTTTCCAGATGAACTTTTCAGATTGGCCATGTGGCCCAGGGTGAGAAACCTGTATGATGTTGAGCCGTCTGACTGGGAACTTACAGTCCGTGTTATCGAGTGGTATGTGCTTACGATTGGTGCATTTGTGGTATTTGTGATCGGACTTACGATGGGCAGTGTGACGTGACGACTCCGGACGAGTGATAGACAAAAGCGCTTAGCATATAGACAAATAGATGAAAGGATAACTTGAACGATATGGCATACACACCTAATGATATATATGGTTATATAATAGAGAATGACAAAGAATCAGAATTCCTACAGGCAATAACACTCCATAAACAGAACTTTTCCATAGGAGAGATTACAGACAGGCGTTTTCTCGTAAAAGAAGACAAGACGGTAAAGTTTATATCAAAGATGTATAAGATAAATATACAGATCACGGATGACGACATCATAACAGCGGTCATGAATGGCCTCTATGTGAGTGCATTTATCTCAAGACAGGGCGATGCCTACAATGTGCATTTTCTCGTACATGCGTATCCGGAAAATATGAAGTCGCAGTTTGAGGATGAGATATTAAAGGAAGTGCTTCGGTATATGATCATGATGACTATTGTACGGCTGAGACTGGATACGTCGGAGAAGGTGGAAGAATATCTGGGGAGCAGGGAGTAGCACTTTATGTAAATAAAGCTTATAGCCGCACCCCTGGCTTTTTTTATGAATAATATTTGGCTGTTATAAAGTTGTTTTGATGAAACAAAAAAGCTGTCTGAAATAATTCAGACAGCTTCTGTCACGTGCGCAAGAGGATTCGAACCCCCGACACCTTGGTCCGTAGCCAAGTGCTCTATCCAGCTGAGCTATGCACACATGTTGCTTAACAACATCAGTTATACTACAACAGATTTGATAAAATGTCAAATGAAAAGTTGCAAATATTTCAATTTTTTCATTCTACCTGAGGTTGAAAAATATCAGTAATAAATAACTGTAGTTATTCTTCAGGTGATTCTCTCTTAAGTTCAGGAATATACCTCTGACCATATATGCTGTTCTTGATGGACTGCATCTCAAGGTCTGTTGCGGATATCACATCTGCGCATTTCTTAAGTCTTGCGGATATCATGTCTACGTTCGGGATATCCTTCTTATATCTGAGCTGGTGATCCAGGCTCGCCCAGAAGTCCATCGCGATTGTTCTGATCTGTACCTCCACACGCATATTCCTTGTGTGGTCTGCGAAGAACACAGGAATCTCGACTATGACATGCAGACTGCGGTAGCCATTTGGCTTTGGATGCGATATGTAGTCTTTTGCCTCGATCAGGGTGATGTCGTCCTGACTTATGAGCTTTTCTGCCACCATATATATGTCGTCGATGAATGGGCAGATGACTCTTATTCCGGCGACGTCATCCAGATTGTTCAGTATACTTGCACATGTCACCGGACAGCCCTTGCTTGCAAGCTTTTTGGCAATGCTGACAGGCTTCTTGATCCTTGACTGTATGAATTCTATAGGATTTCTCTTATATCTTACGCTGAAATCATCGTTCAGCACTTCAAATTTTGTCTTCACCTCTCTGATGGCACATGAATACATCATCATGATCTCCTCAAAACTATGCATCTCCTGCATGAAAGGATTTTCCTCCGGGCGCAGGAGTGAATTGATGTATTTGCTGTTCAGAGCGTTTGTCTGTATTGATTCCATAACTCCTCCAAAATGTAAAAAAACTGGAATGGTGTGTCCTGTTGCACAACTATGTGTATTATACTACATTCCACTTGTGCTTAAAAATAAAATTTTATAAAATACCTGTGAATGATCAATAAATACTGACAGGCATAACCCTTTTGCTTTATTTGTCAGTTCACAGAGTCAGGAGAAGACAATGAGCTATTTTGATGAGATGATCGCCACGGAGCGTATACCGGATTCCTATGTGGGATGGGAACAGTACAGACGTGAGGTGACGGAATATATAGAAAATAACTGCCGGGTAAAAAAAGAATCCGGGCAGGATGCAGATGCAGCGAATTCAAAGCCTGTGCTTGCACTGTGGGGAATAGGGCCGGCCGGCGATATAGATATAGGAAGATTGGCAGATAATTACAGGCTGGTGCTCATAGACAGAGACAGGGAAGCTGTGCTTTCGGCAGTCAGGGAATATGGGCTGAAGAAACAGGATTATATAATAGCGGATATTCCATTCTGGCATGTAGACGATGACCAGTACCGCTTGTATGAGGCGATGCTTGAGGACTGTGAGGACACCGAGCATATACTTGAGTTCCTGACAGGCATAGCGACTGCCAATTCCGGTAAATATATTGGCAGAACGAAATCTGGGGATATAGTAAATGACACCGACAGGTATCTTGATATATTTGATTACAGTGTGGCGGTCGGGCTTCACAGCCAGCTAAATTCCAGATTTGCGGCATTGCTTTACCACTACAGGGACAATTATCATGACGAGGATCTTAGACTCATAAGCAGTGCCATCTCGGGGCTGAACGAGGCGGCGGTGGAGAGACTCAATGACTACATGTACCATATGACAAAGGATGTCCTCATATATGGATATGAGGTCGCTGCATGTGAGGATCAGACATGCGCAGAGAAGCTTGCAAATGCATTTGACAGGCGGGATGTGGAGACGATGAAGTCGGTGGAGCACATAGAAGGTGTGGCACAGCTCATGAAGGATATGTCACTTCATATGAACTATGACGTGGAGCTGGTTGACAGCCGCCATATGGTATGGCCATTTGACACGGCCGGTGGCAGAAAAAATTACGTGATGGGATTTGCCGCCATGCGGAAGATATGATGTTGCAAATAGGCGGAAAAGATTAAAAAGTTAAATGACATTCCATAAAAATCAGTTGATATAACGTATATTATCATGAGGAGGGAGCTATGACAGACAGAGAATTTGAACAGTGCATGTCTGCGATGGCGGCGGGCGACAGGGATAGCCTGCGGCACATATATGATGCGTATCTGAAGCTCATATATGCTGTGGTGTACGACACCATAGGACAGCGCGAGGAGGCTGAGGATGTGACATCGGAATTCTTCATCAAGCTGTACAGCATTGCGGGAAGCTATAAGCCGGGAAATGGACATAAGAAATGGCTGGTCACGATCGCCCGGAATATGGCGGTGGACAGGATCAGGAAGATAGACCGTGAGGCTCTGGTGGATGAGATACCGGAGACCGGGCAGAGTGGCAGCATGGAGGAACAGGTTGTGAACAGCGTGTCACTGAAGGTGGCCATGGAGTCGCTTAAGCCTGATGAGCGGGAGATAGTTGATATGAAGGTGGCTGGAGGATTTACCTTCAGAGAGATATCAGAGATAGTTGGCAAGCCGATGGGAACAGTCACGTGGCTTTACAACAGTGCGATCAAGAGACTTAGGAGGTGCAGACTATGAACAGACATGAAGATGAACTGGAAAAGGAAATAGCTGACAAATATATAGAGAATATGGATGCACCTGATCTCTGGGGAAAAATAGAGGCAGGACTTGATGCGGTGGATGCGCAGCGGGTGCAGGATAAGAAATCTGGAGATAAGAAGTTTGGAGTCAAGAAAGACCGTAAAGTCAGGAACAGAAGAACCATCCAGATCGTTTCCGGTCTTGTGGCAGCGGCAGTGGTGTGTGTGCTGATCGTAGCCGGACCGTTAAGGAACAGCCGTAAGAGGGCAAGCGATAAGACAGCGCAGGACAACAGTGTGAAGGTGACTTCGGATGAAAGTTATTATGCAGAAGAAAGTGACGCGGCTGCGGCAGACGATATTCAAAGCGATGCTGCTGAAATGGCAGACAACGCCACGGCGAGCTATGATGTACAGAGAAATACTGATGCTCAGAATTCTGTGAATAGTGCTGACTATATCCCCATGATCATGTTGGATGGTGTGCTCTACAGGGACACATACGACATGGTCGATGCTGACAGCGTGGATGAGAGCAAAGCGGCCTATGCTGAGAGCTACACCGATGGCGTGCCGGCAAATGACGGCGAGGTCAACTTTGACATGAACCCATCCAGAAACTCAGCCTACATTGTGTGTGATGATGGCAGCCTTGTAGTGAAGGTTGAGGGCAACTGGTACAGATTTGAGAGGGCAGAATAGCACAAACAAATCAAAAATTAAAAAAATACAGAAATTACCATAAAAAATAATAATCCCTTCGTATATAGAATATAAAGCTTGACCGGTAGCTTGAAATTCATATTACGGAGGGATTTTTTATGATGAAATATAATTCAAAAATATTTGCAAGATCCATATGCGCAGTTATGGCAGGGGTTATGATGGTAGGAGGTCTTACGGGCTGCGGTAACGATGATACAGTAGATGGCAGGGGAATGCGCCTTGAAAAACAAAATGGGGATAAGACAGAGATAACAGGGATCGCAGAAAAGTACAGGGAAAAAGAAAGTAAGCAAAAAAAGAAGTCGTTGCAGGACAATGGCTTGAGTGGAATATTCAACAGTATGTCGAATGATGTTATGTATGCGGAGGAAGCTTGTGATGTGGCAACAGTCGCTGGAGATGCAGCGATGGTGACAGATACTTCAAATTCTATGTATACAGAGATCGCCTACGATACGAGAGAGTATGACAGCGTGGCGGAGAATGGATTTGTATCCACAGCGGACAGACCTCTCTCCACATTTGCGGTGGACAGGGATACGGCATCATACAGCAACGTCAGGTCGTATATAGAGTCAGGCTGTCTCCCACCGGACGGAGCGGTGAGAATAGAAGAGATGCTGAACTATTTTACCTATGACTACAGAAGGAAGCCTGAGGATGGAGAGAAGTTCTCCATATACACAGAATATTCGGATTGCCCGTGGAACAAGGCCACAAAGCTCATGATGGTTGGGATCAACACGGATGAAATAGATTTTGGAGACAAGAAGCCTTCAAATCTGGTGTTCCTGATCGACACCTCGGGATCCATGTATGAAGATAACAAACTCCCACTCGTGCAGCAGTCATTTGCCATGCTGGCGGAGAATCTGGATGAGAACGACAAGGTGAGCATAGTCACATATGCGGGTGAGGATACGGTGGTGCTCTCGGGCACATCCGGCTCAGAGCAGTACACGATAAATGAGGCGCTTTCAAGTATGACAGCCGAGGGCTGTACCAACGGCGGCGATGCCATCATCACAGCTTACGAGCTGGCGGAGAAGAACTTTATAGAGGAAGGCAACAACCGTGTCATACTTGCAACGGACGGGGATCTGAACGTGGGGCTTACCAGTGAGAGCGACCTTGTGGATCTGATAACCGAGGAGAAGAAGGAAAACAACATTTTTCTCAGCGTGCTTGGGTTTGGAACAGACAATTTGAAGGACAACAAGCTTGAGGCTCTTGCTGATAATGGTGACGGAAACTATGCATTTATAGATTCTGCATACGAGGCGAAGAAGGTGCTGGTGGATGAGATGGGCGGCACGTTGAACACTGTTGCAAAAGATGTGAAGTTCCAGATAGAGTTCAATCCGGCAAATGTCAAGGGTTACAGGCAGATAGGTTATGAGAACCGCGCCCTTGCGGATGCGGACTTTGCAAATGACGCTGTGGACGGCGGCGAGATAGGCGCAGGACATATGGTGACGGTGCTCTATGAGATAGTGCCTGCGGGATCAGACTTCGATGTGCCTGCAGCCGAGCACAAATACGGACAGGATTCCAATCAGGCAAATACATCGGAGACTGCATCACAAGACGTTAAGGATAAGTCTGATAGCGCAGAGGACTATACCGGTGAGCTTGCGACAGTGAACGTAAGATACAAGGAGCCGGATGGGGATAAGAGCAGTCTTGTGAGCCGTGTGGTGAAGACTGACAGCTACAGCAGCGAAATGTCCGTTGACATGAGTGCGGCAAGTGCCGTGGCGGCCTATGGTATGATCCTCAAAAACAGTGAATATGTGGGTTCTGCAGATTTTGATATGGTTATGGCTCTTGTTGGCGGTAAGGTGGACAGTTCAGCCGGCAGTGGCGATATTATCGATATGCAGTGGCAGGGCTTTGCAGACATGGTACGTCAGACGCAGAATATAACTGAATAGGGAAAATGTCGATAAGAGGAGCTGTTCGATATGGCTTTGTAATCACACTTTGTAATCACATTGTATAAAACTCTTTTATTTTATTGATAATTCTTGTATAATAACAAATTAGAGTGTCAATTAAGACGAAAAAATAAAAACAAGAATATCAATATAGACAGGAAGGGTAAGATTCATGGGCGAAAAAAAGATTATGCTTGGTAACGCAGCCATCGCCAGAGGCTGTTATGAAGCGGGTGTCAAGGTATCAGCGGCATATCCTGGAACACCAAGTACAGAGATCAGTGAGAACATGGTGCAGTACAAAGGAGATATCTATTCAGAGTGGTCACCAAATGAGAAGGTAGCCACAGAGGTAGCGATCGGTGCATCATTTGCGGGAGTGAGATCAATAGTGTCGATGAAACATGTAGGTGTGAACGTGGCATCAGATCCGCTGTTCACCGCAGCATACACAGGTGTGAACGGAGGTATGGTACTTGTTGCAGCAGATGATCCTGGAATGTACTCATCACAGAATGAGCAGGATTCAAGACTTGTAGCAAGAACAGCCATGATCCCAGTTGTTGAGCCATCAGACAGCCAGGAGGCAAAGGATTTCACAAAGTATGCATTTGAGCTGAGTGAGAAGTATGATACTCCTGTAATGCTCCGTACAACCACAAGACTCTCACACTCACAGGGCGTTGTAGAGCTCTGTGACAGACAGGAGATTCCTGACAAGCCATATGAGAGAAATATAAAGAAATATGTCATGATGCCTGGTAACGCTATACCACGTCATGTATTTGTAGAGCAGAGACTCAAGGACATGGCAGCAGATGGAGCTGACATGCCGATCAACAGAGTTGAGATGAGAGACAAGAGTGTGGGTGTCATCACCAGCGGTATCCCTTACCAGTATGTCAGAGAGGCTATGCCAAACGCATCAGTCTTAAAGCTTGGCATGGTAAATCCACTCCCAAGAAAGATGATCGAGGACTTCTGTGCACAGGTAGACAAGGTGTATGTCATCGAGGAGCTTGAGCCACATATCGAGACTCAGGTCAGATCATGGGGAATAGATGCAGTCGGCAAGGAGCTGCTTACAGTTCAGGGTGAGTACAGCGCAAATATGCTCAGAGAGAAGCTTCTCGGCGAGAAGGTAGAGACAGTCGAGGCTGCTCAGGTTCCAGCCAGACCACCTATCCTCTGTCCAGGATGCCCACACAGAAGCGTATTCTCAGTCCTCTCAGAGCTGAAGATCCACGCTGCAGGAGATATCGGATGTTACACACTCGGAGCTGTCGCACCGCTCAGTGTTATTGACACAACAGTCTGCATGGGTTCATCCATCTCTACCCTTCATGGAATGGAGAAGGCAAAGGGCAAGGATTATATCAAGAACTGGGTAGCGGTCATAGGTGATTCAACATTCCTTCACACAGGTGTGAACTCACTCATGAACATGGTATACAACCAGAGCACAGGAACAGTCATCATACTTGACAACTCGACAACAGGTATGACAGGACATCAGGATCACGCCGCAACAGGTAAGACACTGATGGGAGATCCTACATATGCCATTGATATTTACAATCTCTGCAAGGCACTGGGAATCCAGAGCGTCCATGAGATAAATGCATTTGATATAGAAGGTCTTAAGAAGCTCATCAAGGAGGAGACAGCAAAGGATGAGGTATCAGTCATCATCACAAAGTCACCTTGTGTACTCTTGAAGACGACTAAGATAACAGGAAGATGCAAGGCAATACCTGAGAAGTGCAAGAAGTGCGGTATGTGCTTAAAGCCTGGATGCCCTGCAGTTATCAGGCAGGAGGATGGAACCATCCGTATAGATGACACACTCTGTACAGGCTGTGGACTGTGCATGAAGCGTTGTAAGTTCGATGCTATAGAAAGGGAGGAGTTCTAATCATGGAGACAAAGAATATTATGATCGTCGGCGTAGGCGGACAGGGAACACTTCTCACAAGCCGTATACTCGGTGGAATCACCACGGCAGCAGGATATGATGTCAAGCTCTCAGAGGTTCACGGAATGAGCCAGAGAGGTGGAAGTGTTGTTACATATGTAAGATATGGTGAGAAGGTAAATGAGCCTATCGTGGAAGAGGGATGTGCAGATGTCCTCATAGCATTTGAGAGACTTGAGGCACTCAGATATGCACACTTCCTGAAGAAGGATGGAGTTATCATCGTAAATGACCAGAGAATAGATCCTATCACTGTAGTTACAGGCGCAGCACAGTATCCTGATGGAATCATCGAGGAGCTCAGCGGCAAGTACAAGGTTATCTCAGTTGATGCCATGGACGAGGCCAAGAAGCTTGGCAACAACAAGGTATTCAACACAGTCATCATAGGAATCGCAGCACAGCACATGGATTTCTCACATGATGCATGGGTTGAGGTGATCAAGAACACTGTTCCACCTAAGACAGTGGAGAAGAATCTGGAGGCATTTGAGGTTGGATACAACCTTAAGTAATTTGATGATTTTTAGTACAAAAGACGGATTTTGACATAAAAAAAGTCCGTCTTTTGTTGATTAATGGTGGTAAAAAGGACCCTCATATGGTAAAATCAACATATATGATGTTTTGCGGGGTGCGTACACATGAATGATATTAACAAGGATGAGATTGACGCAAGATGGCATATGCTGGTATGGCGTATGATGATAGTTATATGCAGTATTTCTTTTGTTATTGCATGGATATTATTTGGAGTATACAGAGTAGATAAGAGCATAGGAGCAGGCGCATATATAGTAAAGTATATCGTGCTGCCGATGATAGTACAGGCTATAGCGATCACAATTTGCTATTTTTATATGAAGCATGATGAGGCGGACATAAAGCACAAGAATTATGTCGTGGCAGGTATGATATATGTATGTGTCGGTGTTATAGCATTTACATATTGCACCATATACCCGCTTATACTTATTCCGTGTGTCACCATAATTGCCACGGCGTTATTTGCAGATCAGGAGCTGACGGTATGGTCGGGAGTTGCGGTGCTTGCACTCATGGTCATCAATGTTGTGAGATTACATTTGAATGTCGGTGAGCTTGCCACACAGATGAACTGGGTTGGAGCACTGCTCATATACATACTGGTAGTATCTGTTATGTGTGCGATGGTTATGGTCGTCAACAAGCACACGAAGGCACTTATGGAATCGATTGCCGGAAGCTACAACAGACAGGTAACACTGATGAGTGAGCTTATGGTTGATCCGATGACAGGCCTGTACAACAGAAGATCATTTGAGGAGAGCCTTGATAAGGAGATCGAGAATGTGGAGCAGACTGGGGCGAAGTCCTATGTCACCATATTTGATATAGATCATTTCAAGGAAGTCAACGATACATATGGCCACAGCAATGGAGATATAGTTATCAAGGCGCTGTGTAAGATGATGAAGGAGAAGTCGAAGGATATGGGACTTGCCTTCAGATACGGCGGTGAGGAGTTCGTGATACTGTTCCATGATGTGGAACTGTCCAAGGTCATGAATGTTGTTGAGGACATAAGAACAGAGTTCAGATGCTACTATTTCCACTTTATGAACAAGGATGGAATAACCTGTAGCTGTGGTGTCGCTGAGTACACCAAGGGAGAGAGTTCCAAGGCATGGTTCAATAGAGCGGATTCAGCACTCTATAAGGCGAAGGAATCAGGAAGAAACAGAACAGTTATAAGTGAATAAAAAATAACACATTGGGCTGTGCTCAATGTGTTATTTTTTTATGGAATTATTCAAATGTTATGATATGTCCGGCGTTACTGGACATAATCGTTCAGCCACTGAACCACACCGTTGGATATTGCCTTGGCGTAGTTCTCAAGATTTTCATTGAAATAGTCCAGATCGTCCTGGTTGGTCATGAAGCCCATCTCAACGATCATGCTTGTCATATCGGTGTCTCTGATGACCGCATAGTCATCATCGCTGTCTCCCTGGGTTCCGATTCGCACCCCTCGGTTGGCGGTTATACCAACTTCCTCGAGATTGCTCAGAATGTCATCTGCGGCCGCATAACTGCGCTCAGATCCTGAGCTGTGTATCCATATCTCAATGCCCTTTGTGGTGTTTGGGTTGGCTGTTGAATTGCGGTGTAGCGAAACGAAGATATCAGCCTTGGCCTTGTTTGCTATCTTTGAACGGGAGCCGAGCTGTGTGTCGCTGTCGTCGGATCTGGTCATTATGACGTTGACGCCGCTCTTTTTCAGGGCTTTGGCAACCTCCTGCGCAAGACGGAGATTGTCGTCCTTCTCGTAGCTTCCGTCAAGTCCCACAGCGCCTACATCGCTTCCTCCATGACCGGCATCCACACACACCGTGTATGTGTCGTTGGCCTTCTGGAGCATGACAGTCTGTCCTTTCCCCTTGGTGATCTGTGCCTTTGCCAGAAAAAATCCCATGACAAGTATGCACAATAATAGTATGATGTTTATGGCGACCAAAAAGACGACGAGGGACCGCATCTGTTTCAGCGTCATTTTCTTTTTTCGTTTGCTCATGTTTCCTCCTTCGTGGAAATATCTTTGATAAAGATACCTCAAAATCCGATGTTTTTCAACTGTGGATATGGAGAACGTGAACAGCATGGCCGCAGCAGAGGTATTCTGCGCTTACGCAGTATAAATGTACAGGAGGAATATTTATGATAATAGATTTTCACACACACACGTATCCCGACAGGATAGCAGCCAAGACGGTAGGGCTTCTGGAGAGCAGATCCGGTACAAGGGCACATTCGGATGGCACACTTGACGGACTGGAGAATGACATGAGGAGCAGACATGTGGATGTGTCTGTGGTACTTCCGGTGGCAACGTCTCCGAAACAATATAAGCATATAAATGAATTCGCAGTTGAGGAGAATGAGCGCTTTTCAGAGACACATGTGTGGTCGTTTGGAGGGATACATCCCGACAATGACAATTACAAAGAGATACTCAGGGATATATGCGACAAAGGTCTGAAGGGGATAAAGATCCATCCTGACTACCAGGGGGCTTTTTTCAACGATATAAGATATAAAAGGATAATCAGCTATGCCACAGAGCTTGGGCTTATCGTGGTGACACATGCGGGAACAGACATAGGACTTCCTGATGTGACTCACTGCACTCCTGCAATGGCGGAGGAGGTGCTGGATGAGGTTGGGCCTGACAAGCTTGTGCTTGCCCATATGGGTGGATGGCAGATGTGGGATGACGTGCTGAACAGACTTTGCGGAAGAGATGTGTATTTTGACACGGCATTTTCCTATGGACAGATAGACTGGCGGGAGGGGGCATCGCACAGATGGCAGCTTCTTGGTGGTGACATGTTTAAGAAGATAGTGGCAGCTCACGGGTCTGACAAGATCCTGTTCGGAACGGACAGTCCATGGTCTGATCAGGAACAGTCATGTGCGGACATAGAGGCCCTTGATCTGGAAGATGTGGACAAAAACAATATATTTGAGAATAATGCGCGAAAATTGCTTGGATTGAAATTGAATTTTTAGAAAAATACGCGAAAACCTATTGATAATGTTTTAAAAATGTGTTACATTTTTGTTACGCCAATGAAATTTTTCACAGATAGTAATACACGAAAGACATGTCGGAGCCTAACGACATGTCTTTTTTATGTGCTGTGGAGCGGACTGCCCACTGTAAGTATTATTATATGAAGCGGTTTATGAAATAAAAAAGACTTGAGATAAATCTCAAGTCTTAGTAGCTGGGCTACAAGGATTCGAACCTTGAAAATGCTGGAGTCAGAGTCCAGTGCCTTACCATTTGGCGATAGCCCATTGCCTCAACAAATGGTAGTATATACTAAAGCTCAGAATAATGCAAGCACTTTTTTAAAAAAAATGAAAAAAGTTTTTCACCTTGCGATAGCCCTCTAAATAGGGTATAAAATTATAGTAAAATGAGCATCATGGAGGTGGCGTAATGTATTCATACGAAGCGATCGTCAGGTACAGTGAGACCGGTGGTAATAAGATATCAAACATGGCGACCATAGCGAACTATTTCCAGGACTGTGCCATACTGCAGTCTGAGGAGGTCGGCATAGGACTGGATTATCTGGCAGAGCATCACAGGGCATGGTTCTTGGTTTCCTGGCAGATAGAGGTGGTCAGATATCCTGCGATGGGAGAGAAGATCAAAGTCAGGACGTGGGCATATGATTTCAAGGCATCTCTGGGATTCAGAAATATAGATATACTGGACGAGAATGGAGAACGCATAGTCAAGGCGGCATCCATTTGGAGTTATATGGACACTGAGAGACTGAGGCCTACCAAGATAGAAAAAGAGGTGTCAGACGCATATCCGATGGAGCCAGCCATAGACATGGAGTATGCGCCGCGCAAGGTAAAATTGCTGGGCGATGCGGAGACTATAGATACCAGAAAGGTCATGTCTTATCAGATAGACTCCAATAATCATATGAATAATGAAGCGTATATTGCTCTTGCCCAGGAATACGTGGATGATGTTGCGGATATTATTGCAGTCAGAGCGGAATATAAGATGCAATATGTGAAAGATGATGTTATAGTAGTAAAGAGGTTTATTGACGACAGATATGTTCAGATAATCCTGGCAGATGAAGAGGACAGGACAAGGTGTGTTGTCCAGTTTGAACGGAGCAGTAAGGATATATGATATACTGTGTCGACAGAAAAAATTAAGAGGACGGTATGACGATGATAAAGATAGGCGAATGGAATGATCTTATAGTAAAGAGAGAAAAGGAATTTGGTGTGTATCTTGGATGTGCAGATTCTGACAGTGAGGTGCTTCTTCCGAGAAAGCAGGTTCCGAATGGCATAAAGACAGGCGAGCACATCAACGTGTTCATATACAGGGATTCCGATGACAGACTCATTGCAACTGTGAATGTTCCATATATAACTATGGGTAAGATGGCTGTTCTCAGGTGTGTGGGAACTACCAAGATCGGTGCATTCATGGACTGGGGACTTGAAAAGGATATTCTGCTTCCGTTTAAGGAGCAGGTTGGCCCGGTGAGAGAGAACCATGAATATCTGGTCAGAATGTACACTGACAAATCGGACAGACTGTGTGTGTCCATGAAGGTTTATGAGTATCTGAGCAGCAATTCCCCATATAAGCAGGGAGATGCTATATCGGGAATAGTTATAGAGTACAGCTCCGAGTATGGTGCATTTGTCGCTGTGGACAACAAATATTCAGCACTTATCCCGAAGAAGGAGATACACAGTGCCATATATGCCGGCGACCACGTTGAGGGCAGGGTTGCGTCAGTCAGGGAAGACGGCAAGCTGAACCTCACCATGCAGAAGCCGATAAAGATGCAGATCAGGGAGAATGCAGAGATGATATTGAATATCATCGATTCATATAATGGAGTGCTCCCGTTCAATGACAAGGCAGATTCAAAGGTGATAGAGAAGGAATTTGGAATAAGCAAGAGAGCATTTAAGACGGCGGTTGGCAAGCTCCTCAAGGACGGTAAGATAAGGATCACAGAGAAGAACATTGAGATACTGTCCGAGGAAGAGCGGGCAGAGCTTGCGAAAAAAGGAACAACCAAAGCCGATGTTGTGAAGCGTGCAAAGCCTGAGACGAAGAAGCCGGTATCCAGACGGTCACCGGAGCCCGTGCCAGACAGAAAAGGCACTGTGAAATTCACCAGAAGCAATGGCGGAAGGCGCAACAACAGAAAGGCTCTCATGGCGGAGCTGAGCGAGATGGATGAGGAGTAATAGTTCATCATATATAATAGTAAAAAACAGGAGGAACAAAACATGAAGACAATAATAAGTACACCAAAGGCACCAGCGGCAATAGGACCATATTCACAGGCGGTTCTCGTGAATGGAATGCTTTTTACATCAGGAGTTATACCTATCGATCCTGAGACAAATACACTGGTTGAGGGAGATGTCACTGTACAGGCAAGACAGGCGATCGGCAATCTCAAGAATCTCATAGAGGCATCAGGCTCATCTATGGATAAGGTAGTGAAGACAACAGTATTTATCAAGGATATGAATGATTTTGGCAAGATAAATGATATTTACAAGGACTTCTTCACAAGCGATTTCCCTGCACGTTCATGCGTGGAGGTTGCAAGACTCCCTAAGGATGTGCTTATAGAGATAGAAGCCATCGCTACAGTAGAGTAAGCGTATGAGACAGGACAATGTTCAGAGAAAGGTACACGGAGCGTCATGGTTTTTCCTGTCGCTGATATGTGTGTATCTGTGTGTTGTTATGATCCTGTGGAAGACGAATATCGGCTCACATATAACCATGGTTCAGAATCTGATCCTGAGCCAGAGCATGATATTCGTGCCGACGATCATATATATTCTTATAAGCAAATGTGATCTGCGCGAAACGCTCAGACTGAAGAAGACGCACTGGCTGGCGATAATCATCGTTCCGGCGTTCGTCGTGGCTCTTGAGCCTCTTATGACACTCATAAATGCCATAAGTCTTCTGTGGGTGGAGAGTGCCACTACCGAGCTTGCAACAGGTCTTGTGTCGAATCATAAGCTGTGGGTGTCAACACTTCTCATGGCGGTCACTCCGGGAATCGTGGAGGAGCTTGCCTACAGAGGCGTCATAATGGGAAGCTACAGATATGGCAGCAGACTGGCGGCTATAATCATAGGAGGAATAATGTTCGGAGCCATGCACATGAATTTCAATCAGATGGCATATGCGATGGTTCTGGGAATGATGCTGGGATTTCTTGCCGAGGCGACAGGAAGTATATTTACGACCATGTATGCCCATTTCTGCTTTAATGAGATATCCGTCATCATCAGCTATATAGCATCACATGTCAGCGTGCTCAAAGAGATGGTGGAAAAACAGGCTTCCGAGGGAATTGCACCGGATCAGCTCAAGCAGACGATATTGATCTATATTCCATTTGCATTTATGGGATTGTGCGCGGCTACAGCGTTGATAGTGCTTCTTGCGTATCTGAATAAAAGACATATGGATATGTTGGCGATGTTCAGGAGAAACAGGAACACTGAGGCCAAGAGACCGAGGATCATATCTGTGCCGCTTGTACTGGCACTGTGCGTATGCATAGGATTTATGATAATAACAGAATTTGTTTTATGATATGTAATACAATGCCTGCACTATTATAGGTGCGGGCATTTGCATATTAATGCTGTTAATCCCTGTCGAGGAACCAGTAGAAGGAGATGGTATACAGTCCGGCAACACCCACCAGAGTATAGATTATTCTGGAAAATGCAGTTCCGGCACCGAAGATGCCATCCACTATGTTGTAGCTGAACAGTCCTATAATGCCCCATACGATAGCACCGATTATGGTCAGTGTGAGACATATGCAATTTAATGTTTTCATTTTTGACCTCCAATATGATCGCGCCAAATGCGGCGTTTCAGTATGATGTAATTGTGTGCAGTTATCATTTGAAATATTCATGAGATTCAGGTGACTTGACACAAAAAAGTAAGTGTAGTAAATTTACATATGAATACTTGTTCAAATGGAACACGTGAGTTGCTTGTTTGGGAGCAGAAAGGACCATAGATATGGCAGAAGATAAAAATATTTTTTTTGACAGTTATGAACTGGAACAGTCGGATCTCGCAGATCTGGCAGACCTGTTCAAGGTGTTTGGCGATGCGACACGTATATCCATCATGTTCGCCCTGCTTAAGAAGGAACTGAGTGTCGGAGACATCGCAGAGCGTCTGGAGATGAATGCATCGGCTATTTCACACCAGCTCAGGGTGCTGAAGCAGGCCAAATTGATAAAAAGCAGAAGAGAGGGCAAGAATATAATATATTCCCTGGCCGATGAGCACGTTGTGACCATCATCAAACAGGGTGTTGACCATATACTTGAATAGAATATACGAGAGGTAGAATATGAAGGTAGAATCACTTATATTTGACATGGATGGAACTCTGTGGGACAGCGCGGCAAATGTAGCTGCGTCCTGGAGTGAAGTCCTCGAAAGACAGGCTGATGTGGACATGAAGGTGACAGAGGCCGATATCAAATCTGTTATGGGTATGCCAATGGATGCCATTGCCGACAAGCTGTTCGGAGCGTATTCGGAGGACAGAATGACTCAGCTTATGGATGCCTGCGGAGACTATGAGAACGAGTATCTCCGTGAACATGGCGGCGTTCTGTACGATGGTGTAGAGGATACCATTGCGAAGCTTTCGGGATCACACAGGCTGTTTATAGTCAGCAACTGCCAGAGTGGATATATAGAGGCATTTCTTGATTATTACGGGTTTGGAAAGTATTTTAAGGATATACTCTGCTGGGGAGATACAAAGGTATCAAAGGGCGAGAGTATAAAGATACTCATGGAGAAGAATGGAATAGAGGATGCTGCATATGTCGGCGACATCCAGGGCGACTGCGACAGTGCCAGATTTGCCGGGATAAAATTCATTCACGCGGCATACGGGTTTGGCAGTGTGAAGGATAAGGATGCGGAGATCCATACATTTGCGGAACTTCTTGACGTGGTGGAGTGATACGGAAGGTCATTTACAGACCTGCTATAAAACATAATAAACAGAAAAACAGGGAGTATATCAGCAGTTGATATACTCCCTGTCTCTATATATTATTTATCCATATGCTCAAGTGCAGCTGCTACAAATCCTTTGAAAAGAGGATGTGGCTTGTTTGGTCTTGATTTGAATTCCGGATGTGCCTGTGTTCCGATGAACCAAGGATGCTCAGGAATCTCGATCATCTCGACGATATGTCCGTCAGGTGACAGTCCGACAAGCTCCATTCCGTTGTCAGTCAGAGCCTGACGATAGTCATTGTTGACCTCGTATCTGTGTCTGTGACGCTCGTGGATATATTCTGTACCGTATAACTGGTATGACTTTGAATCCTTTGCAAGCACACAAGGATATGAACCAAGTCTGAGGGTGCCGCCAAGATCGGTTACATCGTGCTGGTTTGGCATGATGTGGATTACCTGGTGGAATGAGTTTGGATTGAACTCAGAGCTGTGGGCGTCTGAATATCCAAGTACATTTCTTGCAAATTCAACTATTGTGAGCTGCATTCCGAGACACAGTCCAAGGTAAGGAACCTTGTGTGTTCTGGCGTAATTGATAGAAGTGATCATTCCCTCTATACCTCTGTCGCCAAAGCCGCCCGGAACAAGGATTCCGTCTATATCGCCGAGGATCTCAGCGACATTCTCCTCTGTTACAAGCTCGGAGTCGACCCACTTGATCTCAACCTCTGCCTTGTTGGCAACGCCGGCATGCTTCAATGCCTCAACTACTGAGATATAGGCATCGTGAAGTGATACGTACTTTCCAACCAGAGCAACTCTTACATTCTTCTCAGGATGCTTCCATGCATCTATCATGCTTGTCCACTCGAGCCATGCGTGTTCTGCAGGTGGAGGACATTCCATATCCAGGCACTCACATACTACATCGGCAAGGTGCTCCTTCTCCATGGCAAGTGGAACCTCATACAGAACATCCACGTCAAGATTCTGTATAACGTTTCTGCTCGGCACGTTACAGAACAGTGCGATCTTATCCTTGATGCCCTGATCAAGAGGAAGATCGGAACGACATACGAGGATATCGGGCTGAATACCCATTCCCTGAAGATTCTTAACGCTCGCCTGGGTAGGCTTGGTCTTGATCTCACCTGAAGCCTTCAGATAAGGGATAAGAGTTACATGGATCATGATGCAGTTCTTAGGACCAACCTCATGCTGGAACTGTCTGATAGCCTCAAGGAATGGCTGGCTTTCGATATCTCCAACGGTTCCGCCGATCTCGATTATCGCTACCTCAGTATCCTTTGCATCGGGATTTCTGTAGAATCTGTCTTTTATCTCATTGGTGATATGTGGCACTACCTGTACTGTGTGTCCTCCGAAATCACCATGGCGCTCCTTCTGAAGGATGCTCCAGTATACCTTTCCGGTTGTTACATTAGAATTCTTGTTGAGACTTTCGTCTATAAAACGCTCATAGTGACCGAGATCCAGATCTGTTTCGGCGCCGTCGTCAGTGACAAAAACTTCGCCGTGCTGGATAGGGTTCATTGTTCCCGGATCAATATTGATATAAGGGTCGAACTTCTGGCTTGTGACTTTATATCCTCTCATCTTGAGAAGACGTCCAAGAGAAGCAGCAGTAATACCCTTACCGAGTCCAGATACAACACCACCAGTGACAAACACATACTTGACTGCCATAATTATATCCTCCATTAATACTTCAAAAAACTACATTAACATATTATAAGCAAGCCATATCTAAAAGTCAATTGAGAAAAACAAGTTAAAAACAAATTAAACTTGGCAAAATAATGCTCTGGCTGTTGAAATGAACGTTTTAGGGTCAGATGACATGAAATAATGAAGCGCATTGATGCGTGAAGGCTGTCGCACCTGTGCACGACATACATTATGTCGTTGCACTTGCGTGTATCGACATATACTAATATAATTATAAAAGAGTATGTAAATGTGGGGCGTGCGTCATGCTCACACATAACAAATACGGATTATAATGCATTTTCATGCTTGGGATTGGAATATACAGATTGATGAAAAAGATAACGTTTATACATATATCCGATGTGCTGCTCGGCGCGCTGCCTGACAGGGAGTGTGTATGGAGCGGCGAGAGGAAAAACGAAATATACATGACATTTGAGGCTGTGGTGGCACGTGCCGGGGAGCTTGACGTGGATTTTCTTCTGGTTGCAGGCAATCTGTTTGACCATCAGCCATCTGAGGAAGAGCTTGCATGGCTTGATGAGATATTTGGAAGCTTAAAGCATACAGTGGTCATATATGCTGCTGGATTTCAGGATAATCTGGGAAGTGATGCGCCGCTTCTTGACTATGGTTTCAAATCCCGTGTGTGTGTGATCGGAAGCCCTGGAATAAGACAGATTGGAGACAAGCAGACTGGAGACATGGGGTACACAGCGGTCAGGGATGAGCAGGCGACCATGGCACTGGATCATATTCATTTTCCGGACAAGGATGTTGATATATACGGCGTGAGTTATTTTGACAGGAAGATGGATGCCAGGGTGGTGGATGATGCAGAACCGCAGGATGAAGCGGTATGTAATGTGCTGATCGCATGTGGGGGTGACCGGAGACGGATGCCGGTTGACTGGAACAGGCTGCGTGCCAGTGGATTTGATTACATTGCGTTTGGCGGCCGCCAGAAGTATCAGATGAAGATTCCGGGCAAGGCTTATTATTCTGGAAGTCCGGAGGCTGTGTCGAGAGAGTCAACAGGCGCACATGGATATATATATGGGGAAATGTCTGACGGAGTGGTTTCGACTAAGTTTGTGCCTGCTGCGGTCAGAGAATATAAAAGAATTGATTATCCGGTGGATAACGATACAAGGGACGGTGCTCTGACGGAGGCCATTCTGGGTATCCTGGAGCTTGAGGGACGTGACAATATATATTCCATATGCCTGAACCGTATGGCAGGTTGTGAGAAGAACTTTGATATATCATCCATGCTGAAGGATTACAGAATCCTGGCGGTGGAAGGTGAGAGATTTGAACGATCCGACTACAGTGAATACGCCAGAGCCAACAAAAATACAGAATTTGGCAGATTGCTCGATAAACTGAATGTAGCCGATCTTGAAAGCAGAGACGGAATAAAACTTGCGGTCGACATGATGATAGAGGTGTCGGGGCTGTATGCAAGATCGGGCAGAAAAATGGGCAGGGAGCTTTATCACGATACACTGAGACAGGTCAGACAGATACTCAGGATGAAATGTCAGACATACGAGGCGGACGCTGCGGTCAGGGAATATATGAGCCTGCAAAATGACTACGAGGTCAGCTCTGATGTTCTGGGTGAGCTTAACTCGGTATGGGCACAGGAGCGGAAAAGCGAACTTGAGATCACGACGCTCAGACGTCATCTGGAGGAGCTTCCTAAGGAGTACAGACGAAGCTGGATAAGGACTGGAGTAAGAACAGCACTTGTACCGCTCATGGTACTTGGAATATTGTCGATAGTTATAATGTATGCATTGGTCGCACGGGGGGATAATATTCTCCCGGACGGACGACTTGTGTATGCGATGCTCTTCGCTGTCGGAGCTGCGGGACTTGCATACTATATTGGATATGCATTGTCAAAATACTGGGGACTCAGGAAGAAGAGTGGAAGAAAGAGATTGACAGCGGAGCTTGAGGAAAGCAGGGCGGAACTTGATAAGCTCTGTGCACAGCGGGAAGAGATACACAGCCGCAGAACCGGGCTGCAAAGCCTTGACGGACGAAGAAGAGATATATACGAAAAACTCACACACCGGGAGAAGCTTCTTGATGAAAAGCTTCAGGAGATCCGGGTTATGAGATGTGCGATAGATGAACTGGATGGACTTTCATCATGATAGATGGGTCTGTTCAGCTTTTACTATGTGTTTTTCATTGTGAAATGTCATTATGGCAACAACCTGTATGGATCCAAGAATCAGGAGAAAACCGATCAGATCCATGCGGGTGAACTGGGTTCCCAGAAAGATCCACGTCAGCAGGGCACTTGACACGGGCTCGACTGTGACAAATAGACTCGCCTTCACGCTTCCGAGTATGCTGATGCCGAGACCATATATTGTAAATGGGATGAGGGAGCCCACAATGGCTACCGCAAGTGAGGCTGCAATTATCCTTCCATCCATGTGAGGCAGTGAGAATGTTTTCGTGACCAGCGCAAGGAAAATGGAGGCTATGAGTGATGACCAGCCTATGATATTTACCAGACCATATTCATTGTAGAGCTTCTGAGGATAAAGGCAGTATATAGTGAAACATACCGCTGAGGTGAGTCCCCATATGAGCGCCGGCCTGGATATGGCAAGGGAATTCAGGCTGCCGTGTGTGGCGATCAGAAAGATACCTGCAAATGCACATACGACTGAGGCGGCTTCATATATATGAGGTCTCTTGTGCATGAATATTGTTGTGTACAACAGCAGCATGATTATGTATGTGAACTGGATCACTGTGCCGGTTGCGGCGTTGGAATGTTCGATGGAAGCGAAGTATGTGAACTGCACGCCCATGACACCTGAGAGTGCAAAGAACAGAATGGATATGACACTTTTAGGCTTTGACCATATGGTCAAAGCCTTTTTATCTCTCTTTACGGCGGCGATGACAAGCAGTACGACACCGGATATAAACTGTCTGATTATGGAAAGCTGTGTGGCATTTACATCTGACGACTGGAACACGTATTGTCCAAGGACTCCGCTTATGCCCCACATGATTCCGCATGACAGAACCAGTATGATTCCGAATCTCTGTGAATGGTTGGTCTGTTTTTCTGACATAACACCGCCTCTTCTCTTGTTAAAAGTGACATCATTTTACCACCGATATTTCTAATTTTCAATTATTCTTTAAACAAGGTGCCTTGGTGTCAAATGAAGGGTTGAATGCATAGAAATTCTTGTGATCGAGGGTATCTTTTACAGCCTCAAGGCATTCGCCAAATCTCTGGAAGTGCACGATCTCCCTCTCGCGCAGGAATTTGATAGGCTCATATACGTCCGGGTGATCCTTGCACAGTCTGAGGATGTTGTCGTAGGTCGACCTGGCTTTCTGCTCAGCGGCCATATCCTCAAAAAGATCTGTTATCGCGTCGCCCTTGCACTGAAATTCGCAGGCGTTAAATGGAATTCCTCCTGCCGCCTGGGGCCAGATGCCGATGGAGTGGTCGATATAATATTTGTCAAATCCAGATGCCTTGATCTCCTCGATGCTCAGATCCCTTGTGAGCTGGTAAATGATGGTCGCAACCATCTCGAGATGGGCAAGTTCCTCGGTTCCGATGTCGGTCAGAGCCGCCTTGACCTTCTTGTCAGGCATGGAATATCTCTGCGACAGGTATCTCATGGAGGCGCTCATTTCGCCGTCTGGGCCGCCGTATTGACTGATTATGTCCTGAGCCAGCTTTGCGTTGGTTTCCTTTATATTTATAGGAAATTGTAATCTTTTCTCATAAACCCACATTAGCAGTTACACTCTCCTTCCCATGGCCAAGGGTCATTGACCCAGTTGAAATAGTTGTTGTCAGTGACCTGATATTTGTTCAGCGGCCCATACATGTTCACGTAATCATTTATAGCCTGGGTGCGCATGCTCTGATAGTTGTCATAGCTCGAAAGCGCCTTGGTGCAGTCGGGATGAAGGTCGAGATAGAGCGCAATATCGTCAAGTGCAAAAGAGACCTCTGTGATAAAGCGCAGAAGCTGTTTTTTGTTCATTTTATTCATGCCTATTTCCCCCTTACCCCGCAGAATATCAGATTGAGATCCTTGAACATGGTTCCCTCCACAAGTCCGCACTTTGCATCGTACAGATTTTCAAAGGGCTGTTCAGGGATATAAGCCATTCCAAGGGGCCTGCCTGATCTTGCGGATGGGGCAGTGCCGGATTCACAGGAACGTGGCTTGGAGCCGGATGAGGCGGTATATTTAACAGAGGTTCCTTGGTTATAGTAGCATCGATTCTGGCCGTTACGGCTGCAGTTTCTGTTTTGTTCCACTATAAAAGCCTCCACACATAAGTTTTCTCTGTATAAACTATGCCGGAGGCTTAAATATGTTACTGTATTTTGTTGTGTGTTAGATACCCTTCATGGAGAGCTGTATACGTTTCTTGGCGAGGTCTATGCCGATGACCTTTACCTGGACTATGTCGCCGACGCTCACCACGTCAAGAGGGTGCTTTATGAATTTGTCGGACATCTCTGAGATGTGGACAAGTCCGTCCTGATGAACACCTATATCCACAAATGCGCCGAAGTCGATCACGTTTCTGACGGTTCCCTTGAGTATCATTCCCTCTGTCAGATCCTTCATCTCAAGGACATCTCCTCTGAGGATCGGCTTTGGCATCTCGTCACGGGGATCACGGGCAGGCTTTTCAAGCTCCTTTATGATGTCGTTGAGAGTTATCGTTCCTGTTCCCAGCTCCTCAGCTAGCTTTTTGATGTTGCCGGCGGCTTTTGAAAGATCCTTGAGCCTGCCGGATGCAATGTCATCGGTTGTGTAGCCGATGTGGCTCAGCAGGGCAGTGGCTATATCATAACTCTCTGGATGGACAGATGTGGCGTCCAGAGGATTTGAGCCGCCGCTTATCCTCATGAAACCTGCGCACTGTTCAAATGCCTTAGGTCCGAGCTTGGCAACCTTGAGGAGTTCCTTTCTGGTGTTGAAGCGTCCATTTGCCTCTCTGTAATCCACGATATTCTTGGCAAGAGTCTTGTTAATTCCGGAAATGTGCTCCATGAGTGGGGCAGAAGCGGTGTTGAGGTCGACACCGACTTTATTTACAGAATCCTCTACAACTGCGTCCAGGGCTTCTGTCAGCTTCTTCTGGTTCATATCGTGCTGATACTGACCGACTCCGATGGCCTTTGGATCGATCTTGACCAGCTCTGCCAGAGGATCCTGTACTCTTCTGGCGATGGAAGCAGCACTTCTCTGGCCAACATCAAAATGAGGAAATTCCTCGGTGGCGAGCTTGCTGGCTGAGTATACAGAAGCTCCGGCCTCGTTGGTTATCACGTACTGTACAGGTGTGTCAAGTTCGCTGATGAGCTCTGCGATCACCATCTCTGACTCTCTGGATGCAGTACCGTTTCCTACGGATATAAGAGTTATGCCGTACTTCTTTATAAGAGCCTTCACAGTCTTTTTAGCCTCTGAAACCTTCTTCTGAGGTGCTGTTGGGAATATGACAACGGTGTCGAGAACCTTTCCGGTCGGATCCACAACGGCGAGCTTACAGCCGGTTCTGAACGCCGGATCCCAGCCGAGCACGGTCTGCCCTGCGATAGGAGGCTGCATGAGGAGCTGCTGCAGATTCGATGCAAATACCTTGATGGCACCGTCCTCAGCGGTCTCTGTGAGGGCGTTTCTGATCTCCCTCTCGATGGCAGGGGCTATGAGCCTGTCGTAGCTGTCTGTGATCACGTCTGAAAGTATCTGTTCGGTCTCAGAATTGTCTCTGACGATGATCTGTTTTTTCAGATATGATATTATGTCGTTGACGGGTGCCTCGATCTTTACCGTGATGAACTTTTCCTTTTCACCGCGGTTAACGGCGAGTGTTCTGTATCCGGTCATCTTGGATACAGGGGTGGAGAAGTCGTAGTACATCTCGTATACGGATTCGGCCTCTGGATCCTTTGCCGTTGTTCTCAGCACACCGTGTCTGGTGGTGAGATCTCTTATGTGAGTTCTGTAATCGGCAGTGTCAGATATATTTTCAGCGATTATGTCCATTGCGCCCGCAATGGCTTCGCTGGTGTCTGCAACGCCATTCTCCTCAGACACATAAGCTTCAGCTTCCTTGACTATCGGAGTTCTGGTTATTTGCAGCATGATGATGTTTGCGAGTCCCTCCAGCCCTTTGTCCTTGGCGATGGTTGCTCTTGTCTTTCGCTTAGGCCTGTATGGTCTGTAGAGATCGTCAACCAGAACCATGGTCTCGGCCTTCTCAATGTCCGCCCTGAGCTGGTCTGTAAGTTTTCCCTGCTCCTCTATACTTGCAATGACCTGAGCCTTTTTGTCCTCGAGATTTCTAAGGTATACAAGTCTTTCGTGAAGAAGACGAAGCTGTTCGTCGTTGAGGGAGCCGGTGGCTTCCTTTCTATATCTGGCGATGAATGGAATGGTGTTGCCCTCATCGATGAGTTTCACCGCTGCTTCAACCTGGCTGTCACGACAGCCTATCTCCTGAGCAATTTTCTTGATTATGTCCATGTATATACTCCTTTTGTAAAGTGTGATGTGCAAAGTAAAAAATATTTCATTGTAAATGTAAAATTTAATAGAAGCACATTTGTTAAGTATATAAAAAATGGATAGATTATTCAAGGCTGCTATGTTATACTTTGTGTAGTTTGGGATGTACTGAAAGGGATAAGAAGATGGCTGACATGACACTGGAAAAAGGCGTTGATGATATGGTTGGACCGGATGTACAGGTTTCAGAACGCATACAGCAGGCTATGGATATGGCAAAAGCATTTCATGAAGGGCAGATGCGCCGTGGGAATGGCGGTATGATGCCTTATTATGATGAACATATACTTGGCGTATACAATATCCTGAGAGAAGAGTGTGGGATAACCGACGAGGATATCCTTATAACTGCACTTCTTCACGACACGGTTGAAGATACAGAATGTACACTTGACGATATAGAGAATGCATTTGGTGCGGACATACGCGAGCAGGTGAGACTTCTGACCAGGATACAGGGGGAGCCGTTTTCCGTATATGCCAGAAGGCTGTTTTCCCAAGGCTCATACCAGACGGTGATCGTGAAGCTTGCGGACAGGCTCCACAATCTCAGGACGATAGTTTACATGCCTGATGTGAGGTGGATACAGAAGAAGATAAAGCAGTCGTATACGGACATTCTCAATCCACTTCCCGAGGCTATGCGGAGAATAGATGGAAGATATAATGAACAGATATATATGCTCGCAGATAAGATAGAAGAGCAGATACTGGAAGTGCAGAGAGCGCTGAACCTGAAACATTCATGATAGGTTGTATCATGGATGAAGCTGGGACAGCGCTCTTTGTTTTTATGATCTATTTATAATCTAATAGAAAATTTTTGTCTCATCGATGATCGTATATACGTTGTCCGAGTAGTCAAGCATTATCACGTTGCAGTTCTGCTGCAGTCCGCCTGACCAGAACTCCTCGAGCGGATGCTTTTTCACATGCATCATCATCGCCTTGTTTATCGCACCGTGGGCAACGATCATGATTCTTGAATATTTTGAGGAGAGTGGCTCTACATACTCAGTCATGAATCTGGCCGCCCGCTGGCAGAGCTCCTCAAATGATTCACCGTTTCCAACCGGGTGATAGAGCTCAGGATGCTTGAAGAAATACTGAAAATCCTGACCTCCGTCTGCCAGAAGTTCTGACATATTCTGCCCTTCCCAGTCGCCAAAGCACATTTCCTTTATGAGGTCATTCTTCACAATTGGAATGTCCCTGCCGCCGACAATGAGGCTGGCTGTCTCGTAAGCCCTCTTAAGCGGGCTGGAAAACACCATATCAAAGTGTGTGTCTCTCAGATTTTCTCCTGTGATCCTGGCGAGCTCTCGTCCTTTGTCGCTGAGCTCAATGTCAGTCCGGCCCTGAAGCAGCTTCTTTTTATTCCATACGGTCTCACCGTGTCTTACAATATAAATCTCCATGTGTACAGTCCTCCAAAATCAAATGTCCTCGATCTGCCAGTCGATAGGCTCGACTCCGTTTGCAACCAGGAAATCGTTGGTCTTGCTGAACGGCTTGCTTCCCCAGAAGCCCCTGTATACAGACAGTGGACTTGGGTGTGCGGACTTCAGGATCAGGTGGTGTGGGTTGTTCAGGAATGCGGCCTTCTTCTGGGCGTATGCACCCCACAGGATGAACACGATAGGTCTGTCCTGCTCGTTCAGGATCCTGATCGCTGCATCGGTAAACTGTTCCCAGCCCTTTCCCTGATGGGAACCGGCTCTGTGAGCCTGAACGGTCAGCACGGCATTGAGCATGAGGACTCCCTGGTCGGCCCACTTCTCAAGATATCCGTTATTGGGGATCTTACATCCCAGATCATCGTGAAGCTCCTGATATATGTTGACGAGCGATGGTGGTATGGTGACACCTGGTTTCACACTGAAACTCAGACCGTGTGCCTGCCCCGGCTCATGATATGGATCCTGACCGATTATCACACATTTTACATGGGATAACGGCGTTGTGTGAAATGCGTTGAATATATCATCGGCTGGTGGGTAGACAGTTTCCGTTGCGTATGCCTGCCCCACAAAATCAAACAGCTTTTTATAGTAAGGTTTCTTATATTCAGGCTTAAGATATTCAGCCCAGTCATTTGTTATTGCTGGCATATTGATACTCCTTTTTGTATACAAATATAATGATCCGAAACACAGTTATTTTATCACGGGCGGGGTGCAAAGTAAAATAAACTAATTCAAGTTTTAAGTTGTAAGAAGCAATATCACATGATATACTTACCATATCTGAGAATTGATAAAGGCTTATAGAAAGGAGCATATGAGTATGGAGAAAGCATATAAGACTATGAAGCAGGTTGGAGCACTCAACATAGCACTTGGGGTTATAACGATAGTTACTGGTCTTGTAGTGGGTATACTGATGCTTACAGCAGGCGGAAGATCTCTCAAGAACAAGAGATTTATTGTCTGGTAGAACTGTTAATATATATAGGATTATAGCGAAAAGGGGTTGACATCTGACACTTGTATGTGTTAGAGTCAGCCTAGATAATGCGATGAAGAGGAGCAGTAGAATTCTGGAGATGTTCAGAGAACCGCCGGTTGGTGTGAGGCGGTGATCGATAGGGTTTGAACTCGCCTTGGAGCAGCCCGCTGAATGGCACGTCAGATGATCGTGTGAAGTAGGAAGGGACGGAGCCTGACCGTTACAGCAGGAGGGTATAAGACGGCGGTAAGTATATCGTTCATCTGTATCTGCGATGAGAGCATACATTATTGTATGAAATAGAGTGGTACCGCGTAACTTACGTCTCTATAGTGATTAGGAGATGTGAGTTTTTTTTTGCTTAAGTAGGAGGTTATATCAATGAAGAATTATCAGAATTACAAGCGTGGCTATTACATGCCGCCGGTACAGTGCACAGACTGGGTAAACAAGGAGTATATTGACAAAGCACCTATCTGGTGCAGCGTGGATCTGAGAGACGGTAATCAGGCCCTGATCGTACCTATGAGCCTTGATGAGAAGCTGGAATTTTTCAAGGAGCTTGTCAGGATCGGTTTCAAGGAGATAGAGATCGGATTTCCTGCAGCGTCCGAGACTGAGTACGAGTTCTGCCGAACACTTATAGAGCAGGATCTCATACCTGATGATGTCACGATACAGGTACTTACACAGGCAAGACCACATATCATAGAGAAGACATTTAAGGCTATAGAGGGTGCAAAGAACGTGATCGTACATCTGTACAATTCAACATCATTTGCCCAGAGACAGCAGGTGTTCAGAAAGTCAAAGGAAGAGATACTTAAGATAGCAGTGGATGGAGCAGAGCTGCTCAACAAGATGGCTGATGAGTACGGCGTTCCATATCGTTTTGAGTATTCACCGGAGAGCTTCACCGGAACAGAGGTTGACTATGCACTTGAGGTCTGCAACGCAGTTATCGATGTATGGAAGCCGACACCGGACAGAAAGGTTATAATCAACCTCCCTGCAACAGTCGAGATGTCACTTCCACATGTTTACGCAAGCCAGATAGAGTATATGAGCAAGAACCTCCACGATAGGGAGAATATTATCCTTTCACTTCATCCTCACAATGACAGAGGCTGTGGAGTGGCAGATGCAGAACTTGGTATCCTTGCCGGCGCAGACAGAATAGAGGGAACATTATTTGGAAATGGTGAGAGAACAGGAAATGTGGACGTGATCACACTCTGCATGAACATGTTCACCCATGGAGTTGACCCTGAGATAGATCTCAGCGATATACCATCACTCACAGAGATGTATGAGAGAGTTACAGGAATGAAGGTTTACGAGCGTTCACCATATACAGGAAAGCTTGTATTTGCCGCATTCTCAGGCTCGCATCAGGATGCCATTGCCAAGGGAATGAAGTTCAGAAAAGAGCAAGGAGACGGAATGTGGACCTGTCCATATCTGCCTCTTAACCCTGAGGATATCGGAAGAAAGTATGATGGCGATGTTATCAGAATAAACAGCCAGTCAGGAAAGGGTGGAATTGGATTCATCCTCCAGACGAAGTACGGCTTTGACCTTCCTGCAAAGTTCAGAGAGGATCTGGGCTACACAGTAAAGGATGTGTCAGATAAGGAGCACAAGGAGCTCAGTCCAAAGGAAGTATTGGATATATTCCAGAATACATATGTCAATATAGATGGACCTGTCAAGATGCTTGAGAATCACTTCGTACAGGGAGATGGAATATCCACAGAGATAACCATACTGAAGAATGGAGTGAAGAAGGTTTACCATGGTAAGGGAAATGGACGTCTGGATGCCGTGAGCAACGCTATAAAGAAGCACTTTGACATACAGTTCAAGGTTGTATGTTACGAGGAGCATTCACTTCAGACAGGATCCAACTCACAGGCCGTTGCCTATGTCGGAGTCGAGACTGCCGATGGTAAGGTTACATGGGGCGCAGGAATAAAGGACGATATCATAGACGCATCTGTACATGCACTCGTGAGCGCCGTCAACAGAACAGGAGATCTCAATTAGATATTAAATTAGGGATTAAGATATATTGAATTACATTAAAATACCCGGATGTGCAGGCAAAATGCTTACATATCCGGGTGTTTTTTATGATTCGCTGGTCTTAAGTTTCTTATAGCAGTAACCGATGATATCCTTTCGTGTAACTATGCCGATGAACTTGTTCTGATCGTCAACCACCGGAACAAAATTCTGCACCATGGCTCTGGCTATGAGATCCTCCATGTTGGAACTGATGGATACGGAGGCGTACTCGAATTTCTTTGGAATATCATTAAGGAAGATGCTCTCTGCGGTTTTGAGCGCGTTCATCGAATTGCGCTTGCAGTACCAGAGAATGTCGCCCTCCGTTATGGTGCCGACATATTCACCGGTGTTGGATAGTATCGGTATTGCAGAATATCTGTGTATCTCCATCTTCTCAAGTATCTGTCTGAGTGAAAAACTGTCCTCAATATATGCTACATCGCTCTTAGGTGTAAGAAAAAATAAAATGTTCATGTCGCTTCTCCTTGTCATATATAATTTGTAATTTTACAGCCCCATTCTGTAAATGATAAATACCATAAATATTGCTTATTGCCCATATGTAATAATTATAAAATATAATCAGTATGAGTTCAATTAAATTACTGTGAAATAATAGTGACCGGGTGCATGATAAGAAAGTATTTTCAGAATATAATCCGAAATGTGTCAGATGTGTCAGAATTTGCAAAATTATGTTGTTAATTAGTAGGCGATTTGATATTATAAACTTGATATGCAATATTATAAGAGACATAAGGAGGACTGTATGGGATCGGAGAATGTTTTCCAGGAGAATCAGGAATATCTTATAAAGGCAAGGGAGCTGGTGGTGGCTATCGATGATGTGCAGGACAACCTTGAACAGGCGAGAACGGCACAGAGAAAGACCAGCAGGAGCATCTCACAGGAGGAAAAGGGCCTTTCTGATGAGATCAGTTCAACCTTGAAAAACAGAAAGAATGAGATAGAGGATGGATATGACCAGCAGCTTTCGGCGAACGGAGCCAAGATAAGGCAGCTTCAGTCGAAAAAGGATAAGAAGAGGACGGAGCGTATGGGCAACCGAATAGAGAGCGAGACGGCCTCTCTGAACGAGAGCAACAGACAGCTCAGACTCAAGGCAAAGGAGCTGTTTAAGCAGAACAATGTATCGGGCTTCTGCAATACGGGCTTCTTCTACTGTATGTTCGCTCCGTGCGGAGCAGGCGACGTGTTTAAGCTTATACTGCTTATACTCCTGTTCTGCGGATGTATACCGGCGATTGTATGCGTGGCGCTTTCATACACCATATACCAGACCGGAGTTCACACTTTGACGTATGTGGTGATCAGTCAGGCGATTGTCATAGCAGAATTTATCATATATTTTATAGTGTTCAATCTTGCCAAGGTAAAGAATCTTGAGATCGTCAATGAGGGCAGGCGGATAAGAAACAAGGTCCGCGCCAACAACAAGCAGATAAGGATCATCAGAAACTCGATAACAAGAGACAAGGATGAGAGTGTATATAATCTTGGCAAATATGATGAAAAGCTCAGCGAGCTTGAGGCGGAGCGCGAGGATATAAGCAATCGCAAGCTTGAGGCGATAAAAGTATTTGAGAATGATACAAAACAGGTTATAACTGATGAGATAACAGGAAGACGGCAGCCGAAGATCGACGCACTTAAGGCGGATCTGAAGCAGCTCGAGGAAAAGATCAATGCCATGGAGTCACAGCTTGCTGATATGCAGAGCCATCTGACTGACAGCTATGTCACATTCCTTGGCAAAGATCTGCTCACAGAAGAGAAACTCTCTGATCTTATATCGATCATGGAGGAGGGCACGGCAAGCACAGTGTCAGGCGCCATAGAGGTTTATAAGGGAGAGAGCTAGTCAGTGTGTCGATGATGACAGTATGGCGTCAGAGATGAAGCGTGCCATATTGCTGACGGTATACAGCCTGGTGCTCTGAAGAAGACTCATACCTGGCTTTCCAGACAGATTTACAATCCCGGTGATGGAGATATCTCCTATCGCCGGGAGTTTTTTATTTACACCGATTCCGGGGTACAGGGGGGCGTTAGAGAGCGTGATCATACCTACATCTGAAGGACGTCCAAGGGATGCGTCGACGGCGATGATGGCGGGGGAGACAAAAAGGTCGTATATATGGTGTATGGTATCGCGCAGATTGAGGGCGTGGACCGGAGCTTTTAACGTTCCGTACACTTTGAAAGGACAGTTGTGCTCTGTCAGAAAGCTGCCTGTCAGAGGGCCGAGAGCATCACCGGTAGCGCGGTCGGTTCCTATGCATAAAACCACGGTGCTGTCAGAAGGCTGCCCGCTGTCTGCCAGAAAATCCGATATTCTGGTTGAAAGCGCACGGCAGGCAAGAATGTCATTTGGATTAAAATATTCTGTTTGTCGCTGCTTCTTTTTTATCATATCAATACCCTGCCTGTGTTTTATAGTATAGAGTATTTCCAAGATTATCAAAGTTTACACAATAGATTCATAAAGCGCTCATTTACGTGATCCTGTAGATATAGGTCGTAATAGGCTGGAATATAGGGCGCAGTTACACACATCAAATGACATGATTTCCTAAAAAAGCGTCTTGTCAACATGGTATTATTCATGCATCGTTGGCGGAGCTGTAAGGGCTGATGCTTAAGAGTATAGGAGGTCGGGTGAATGATAGAGATAGTATATGATGAAGCAAATGAGATGATGAGGTCAAGCGACAGGGTGAAATATGAGCTGCCCAAGAATATACGACAGGTGGGAAATGCCCCGGGAAATTACAAGATATATGTAGAAGACTATGTCATGACATATCTGAGGAGAATTGCATCGCCGGGCAATATGAACTGCCGTGGAGCCATACTTCTCGGAAAAGTATATGATGAAAATGGCACAAAGGTGATATTTGTCAGCGGCGCAGTGGATGCACAGAATCTTGAATTTGACATATCCATGATAAAATTTGGTGACAGCGAGTGGAGCGGGATATATGCGGAGATAAACAAATACTTCGATGACCTGTCGATCGTGGGATGGTTCCTGTCCAGAATGGGTTTCTCTGCAGAGATAAACGATCAGATGAAAAGGCTGCACCGCGATAATTTCCCGGGTGAGGGAAAGATCCTGTTCCTTATGGATGCACTGGAGTGTGAGGAGGCATTTTATTATTACGATCACGGGACCCTTATGAGGGAAAAGGGATACTATATATATTATGTGAGAAATGAGAAAATGCAGAACTACATAATCAGCAGAAAGCGTGAGACTGCGGAATCTGCGACAGACAGTGTGGTAATAAAGGATAAGACGGTCGTTGAAAACTTCAGAGAGAGGGGGAAACAGACGGAGAACCGGAAGAAGAGGAGCTGGGGTACAACCGCGGCGTGCTTTGTTGCGGTATGTGCGGTGTCATTTGGCGCATTGTGGTACATATCCCCGGATACAGTGGGGCAGATAACGGACAGGCTGACAAAGGCAAAACATTCCGGTGAGGTTCAGGTGTTCATGAACAGTGCAGACACCATGGCCGGTGCTGAGAAAACAGTGGGAGGAGCTGCATCCGGAGATGCCTATACACAAAAAAATACGCCGGGATCACAGAACACGGAGGCAACTCAGAATGCGGCAGGGGTGCAGGATACAGAGATGGCACAGAAAGCAAATGGATCGCAGGATATATCAGCGGCGCAAGGCACGGAGAATACAAGTGCTTCGGTGGAGGGAACTTCGTATGGCTCGGAATACACTTCGGACAGTGTTTCAGATGAAGCTGTAACATCAGAGATACCTTCTGTGCCGGAGGATACGGAGAGCATCTATGTGGTTGAACCGGGGGACACTCTTGTGAGTATATCGATAAAGATGTACGGAACGCAGGATGGCGCAGAGAGTATAGCGGCGGTAAATGGCCTGAAGATAGATGAACCTATATATGAGGGCCAGAAATTGGTTATTCCCTATACAGATTAAAAATGCTATAATTACCATGTTTTTTTATAGTGAATAAAGAACAGAAGGAATACGGATATGAAATTTTTAACAAAAAATAAAAAAACTGCGGATAAGGAAATTGCTGCGGGCAGAGACGATGAAAAACAGGAAGTTCAGAATCAGACAGAAGATGATATGGACGAGGAAAGCCTTGCAAATGGCAGGGATAATGTCATTGAAGTAAAACGTACCATGGGCAAAAAAGGCAAAATGCTCCTCGCTATCGCAGCAATTGTGGTTGTGCTAGGACTTGTCACTGCACTTTTGAGATATAATGCGATAAAGACATACACTCAGTATGATGTGGTGTCAGCGACGGAAACATCAGGTGACAATATAGCAGATTACACGGTGTTTGCGGGAAATGTGCTGAAGGTGACCAAGGACGGTGCATCTTACATAGATGAAAAAGGCGTGACAAAGTGGGATGTGAGCTATGCGATGAAGATGCCACACGCAGAGGTGTGCGGAAACTACGCGATAGTTGCGGATATGAACGGTAAAGATGTGTATGTGTTTAATGTTGACGGCGAAGTCAGCCGTCAGACTCTCGCTTACGACATCTCAAATGTTGATATTGCAGAGCAGGGAGTGTACACCCTTGTACTTGTGGGAGAAGACTGCAATTATATCAATGGATACGATAAGGACAGCAACACGATCTATGAGCTCAAGACCACGATAGATAAAAGTGGATACCCTATGGATATAGACATATCGAACGATGGACAGAAGCTGGTCACAAGTTATATGAAGATACAGGGCACAAAGGTACAGTCTGTGATAGCCATGTACAATTTTAGCTCGGTTGGACAGAATGAGAATGCTGATCGTATGATGGGAAGCTATACAGTGGATGATGCACTGTATCCTATCGTGAAATTTACAGATAATGACAATATTGCATGCTTTGGTAATAAAGATATAAGAACATACACTATGACGGAGAAACCGGAGGAGAGAGCTGTTATAGATCTCAGATCCAGGGAGATGCAGGGCGTATTCTATAATTCTTCCTGCGTGGGTTATATTGCTGTCTCGGATTCTGCCTCAAAGGCGAAATACAAAATATATATATATGACAACAAGGGTGCGTTGAAGGCTGAAGTGGACTACGACAATGCATTTGACAAAATATATGCAACTGAAGAGGAGATAATAGTCACGGGAGATATGGACTGCAGTATAATCAGGTTTAATGGAAGTATGAAATTTAATTATTCATTCACCAAGAATCTTGTAAATGTTGTGCCGGACTCAAACGAGGAGGAGTATGTGGTCATATTTGAAAATGAGACGCAGACTATTGCCCTCAAGGGCATGTAAGAGAAAGGAGAAGCGCATATGAATCTGATGTTGCTTGCGTCTGTGGCGGTTATTCTTCTGTGCGCCCTTATCGGATACAGGAGAGGTCTCATCAAAAGTGCGGTAAGTGCAGTGGGCATAGTAGGAGCGGTGATCCTGACAAATGTGCTGAATCCGTATGTAAACCAGTTCCTCTGTCAGCATACACCACTCAGAGACACCGTGAGGCAGAAGGTAGAGCAGAGCATAGGAGTGGAAGATATCAGTGAAAGTGTATCTGTCTATGAGAAAGAAGATTATCTAGAACATACAGAACTGCCGGAGATCGTGAAGAACTACATACGCAGTAACGGCGGAGACAAGATAAATGGAAAGGCAATCGGAGACTATGTGGAATATGTTGTGGATTATCTCACAGATATGGTCATGAACGGACTGTCATATCTGTTAACTATATTTGTGGTGCTGCTGCTCGTGCTGATAGCTCTTGCGTTATCGCATGTTCTGTCGGGTATCCCCGTGGTCGGTGGACTGGACAAAGCAGGCGGACTTGTTTTTGGCGTTGCACAGGCTGTGTTGTGTATATGGATCGCAATGGTTCTCATAACGTTTTTGTCAGCATTCTCAGTGGCTTCGCAGATGCTGGAAATGGTACACGACAGCAAGGCTCTCACATATCTGTACGATAAAAACATTTTTTTGAAAATAGTTATTGACATATTGGGAGATATTTAGTATAGTTTCACTTGCTGGTTGTGACCGGCATAAGTTGACATCGATTTTCTTCTTCTGTCACTGGAATATGATGACAAAGAAAATGAAAAAAGTTGTTGACATACACACTTCGGTGTGGTAATATTTAGAAGTTGTCGCCGAAGAGGTCAGACATCAGCAACCGAAAAGGTCTTGAAAAAAGATAAAAAAGTTGTTGACAAAGAACTTCAGATGTGATAGCATATAGAAGTTGTCGCTGAGAGGCGAGAACACAAAGAACCTTGAAAAATTAACAACATGACAACCCTGAAATTCCAAACAAGAATTT